>JAEEGF011778892.1_pt1 | contig 17385 bp, 15 predicted proteins | sample 9134171 | NCBI WGS metagenome assembly JAEEGF01 (sample SAMN16246542, study PRJNA631951) | gut metagenome | biome: gut microbiome; feature: rumen; material: AP-attached | host: Bos | place: Iran: Karaj | collected 2018-10 | reverse complement strand
GATTGGCTACCACTTGATTTTTCCGCTCTATGACCTTGGCCATGTCAAACTTATATGACACGTCAGTCAAACCTAGAACATCCGATTCCTTGAGGTCTTTCAACAACTGGGCATTTCGGCAGAAGCACTTCGTAGGTATACAGCCCACATTCAGACATGTACCGCCAGCTTGTCCCTGTTCGACAATGACAGTTTTGACTCCGGCTTTAGCAGCTCTGACAGCTGTTTCATAACCTCCGGGACCTGCACCTATTATAATAAGGTCTGCCGTCATCATGATTGATAACTGTTGAATGTTAAGTGGGGCTCCTTTACCGCTTTAACATCATCCATGCGTCCAGTCGGGGTATGGTGGGGAGCAGTTTTGACCATTTCGGGATTTTCTCTTGCTTCCTTCGCAATTTGTTTCATTGTAGCGATAAAAGCATCAAGTGTGTCCTTGCTTTCGGTCTCTGTAGGTTCAATCATCAAAGCTTCGTGGAAGAGTAGAGGGAAGTAAATAGTTGGTGCATGGAATCCATAATCAAGCAAACGCTTCGCAACATCCAGCGTAGTCACTTCCGTGCTTTTGTCCTTCAGTCCATCAAAGACGAACTCATGTTTGCATAATCCGCTAATTGGCAATTCAAAGCAATCTTTAAGAGATTCCTTAATGTAGTTCGCATTTAGAACAGCCAATGGGCCAACCATCTTGATGTTCTCCTTACCTAAAGATAACAAGTAAGCATATGCACGAAGAATAACGGCATAATTGCTGAGAAAATAGCTGACACATGCCAAAGAATCTTTTTCGTCGTCAACATAGAATTTGCCGGAATCTTCACATTTGCGGACATGTGGGTTTGGTAAATAATTTTCAAGTCCCTTACGTACACCTACGGGGCCTGCACCTGGCCCACCGCCGCCGTGAGGAGTTGAGAACGTTTTGTGAAGATTGATGTGCATCACGTCAAATCCCATATCGCCAGGCCTACAAACACCAAGCAATGGGTTTAAGTTTGCGCCATCGTAATACATGAGGCCTCCGCAATCGTGTATCAGCTTGGCAATTTCTGGTATCTTTGTCTCAAAAATTCCTAATGTATTGGGATTGGTCATCATCATACCGGCTATGTCGTCGCCAAGAAGCGGTTTCAAATCTTCTACGTCGACTGTGCCGTCGGGTGTGCTCTTTACTTCGACAACCTCCAAACCACATACAGCTGCTGATGCCGGATTTGTTCCATGTGCAGAATCGGGAATAATGATTTTAGTACGTTTAGTGTCGCCACGTTTCATGTGATACGTGCGAATAACCATGAGACCAGTCAATTCGCCATGAGCTCCAGCATAAGGATTCAGCGTGAATTCACTAAGACCACTGATTTCGCTCAACATCTTTTGTACATTGTAGTACACTTCTAGAGCTCCCTGAACACTATCTATGGGTTGCTCCGGATGGAGGTTGAAAGTTGGTAGTGCAGACATCTCTTCGTTTATCTTGGGATTGTATTTCATCGTACAACTGCCCAATGGATAAAAACCTGTGTCCACACCAAAATTATTGTTACTCATATTTGTGTAGTGACGAGCTACAGTTTGCTCGTCTGCTTCCGGGAGAATGGTCTCGCTTTTTCTGAGTAATGTTTCCGGTAAGTCTGATATGCTATAGTTTTCAAACTCATTCTTTGGGAGAGAATAGCCTATACGTCCTTTTTTGGACAATTCAAAAATTAATTTTCCGTAATATGTATTGTTCATAATCTATGCTTCTTTTACCAATGAAACTAATTTGTCAATCTCAGCCTTAGTTCGTTTTTCGGTTACGGCAAGTAGTAGGCAATCTTCCAAACCTTCTTTCTTCAGATGTATACCTCCAAGAATTCCTTCTTGTTGTAATTTCTTCTGCAAAAGACTTATATCAAGTTTTGTGCGTACGCAGAATTCATTAAAGAAAGGTTGATTCTCGAAAACATCAATAAATTTACCTGTCTTTAGGAGTTCATCATGCAAATAGTGAGCTCCAGCATATGATTGTTCGTTTACCTCTTTCATACCTTTGGGACCCATCAGTGACAAATAGATTGTAACGAACAAAGTCATCATTCCTTGACTCGTACATATGTTTGACGTCGCTTTTTGTCTACGAATGTGTTGTTCACGTGCCTGCATGGTTAGTACAAATGTACGTTGGCCATTCGAATCTGTTGTTCCGCCTACAATACGTCCCGGCATTTTACGAATTAGTGCATTTGTGGTGCAGAAATATCCTATATAAGGACCACCATAGTTCATTGGGCACCCTAAAGATTGTCCTTCACCTACAGCAATATCAGCCCCCCATTCTCCAGGTGTCTTTAAGACTGCCAAAGTACTGGCCGGACAGTTCATAATAAGCAGTGCCTTTGCTGCGTGGCACATATCGGCAACACCTGTTAGGTCTTCAATAATTCCATAATAGTTCGGTTGTCCAATAATTACGCCTGCAACACCACCTTTGTCCAACTCGGACTTAAGCACATCAAGATCAGTTACACCGTTTTTCTCTGGTATCTCTTCTAAATCAATGCCATGAAATAATGCATATGTTTTGGCGAGGCGAATAACCGTTGGATTCAGAGCTGAAGAGATTAATACACGATTAGCCTTCTTTGCATTTGCCACGGCCATCATCATAGCTTCGGCTGTTGCTGTGCTGCCGTCGTACATGCTTGCATTCGAAACGTCCATTCCGGTCAGATTGGCCATTAATGTCTGATACTCGAAAATGTACTGCAAAGTTCCTTGCGATATTTCTGCTTGATATGGTGTATATGAAGTCAGAAATTCTGAGCGTTGTGTAATGTAGTTAATGACAGATGGGGTGTAGTGATCATAGACACCTCCGCCAGCGAAACAAATCAAAGGAGTGTTCATCTTACCTAAACGTTCAAATTCGGCACGAACTTCTTGCTCCGATTTGGCTTCGGGTATATTATAATCACGTTTCAATTTCAGAGCGTCAGGTACTTCAGCATATAATTTATCAAGTGATTCCACGCCGGCAACCTTCAGCATCTCCTGAATATCTTTTTCTGTATGAGGGAAATACTTGTAAGCCATGTTATTTAATCCAATAAATATGACATGACGTCAACTTTGAGTAGACTGCTGAGCCTTCTACGTCAAAGCTAACGTCAAGTCGTAACTGATTTTATTTACAAATCTCGCTGTAAGCGGTAGCATCGAGTAAGCCTTCCAGTTCTGCTGGATCCGACAACTCAACTTTTATAATCCAGTTCTCATATGCATCTTCATTGATGAGTTCCGGGCTGTCTTCTAAGGCTTCATTGATTTCGATTACTTTTCCTGAAACCGGAGAAATCAGATCACTGGCGGCTTTAACACTTTCTACAGCGCCAAATTCTTCACCTGCTGTTACGTCATCTCCAACTTCGGGCATATCAACGTAAACAACGTTGCCCAATTGATGCTGAGCGTAGTCGGAAATACCAACATAGCCGATGTTACCTTCAATCTTCACGTATTCGTGAGACTCTGTGTAATACAGACCTTCAATTACTTTTGCCATAATTCGTATTAATTTTATTGTTTATAAATTTGATTATTTCTTGTAGCTTTTGTCAAAGAAACGTTTCTTTACCACAGTTCCTTCATGAAGTTTTTTGTGGATTCTTACCTGTACTTGAGTTCCCAATTCTTTGTATTTGGCGTCAACAAGAGCCACACAGACACTCTTATCTGTCATAATGGTGCGATAACCTGTGGTTACGTAGCCAATTTCTTGACCGTCGGCTTCAACAGGATAACCATGGCGAGGAATAGCTTTGTCATCGTCTGCCAATGCAATGCCTACGAGTTTCTTTTGAACTCCTTCAGTTTTTTGTTTAACGATAGCATCTTTTCCTATAAACTCGTTTTTGTCTACTTTGACAAACATACCCAGTCCAGCTTCAATAGGTGAGATGTCTGCACTCAATTCGTCTCCGTAAAGCGGCAGACCTACTTCGAAGCGCAATGTATCCCGACAGCCGAGACCGCATGGTAGAACCTCGCCACTGGCAATTAGTTTGTCCCATGCTTCATTGATGTATTTGTGACTGCCATATATTTCAAAGCCATCTTCACCTGTGTAGCCCGTACGACTTACAATAATAGTTTCTCCTTCAACTGCAATTTTTTTGAACGTATAGAAGACTAATTCTTTGCATTCTAAACCGAGCAATTTCTCTACTAATGCTTCCGCCTTCGGACCTTGTACTGCCAATTGTCCATAATAGTCGCTCTGATGGTCAACTTTCACATCAAAACCTTGGGCTTTTTCTTGCATCCATGCGACATCCTTATCTATATTTGCTGCATTGATTACTAAGAAGAACTTGTTGTCACCTTCACAATAGACCAAAAGGTCGTCTACAGTGCCTCCGGTGGGATACAACATCATTCCGTAAAAAATTTTCCCTGCTGGAGCATCGCTAATGTCGTTTGTAAATATGTGCTGAACGTATTTCTCCGCGTCAGGTCCGGTAATTTCTACCTCACCCATATGAGATACGTCGAACACTCCGCAGGCTGTGCGCACGGCTAAATGTTCTTCTTTAATGCCACTATATTGTATTGGCATTTCGAAGCCACCAAACGGGCTCATTAAGGCACCTAATGCTACGTGTTTTTCATATAGACACGTTTTTTTGTTTTCTGACATAATTAATTAAATAGTAAGTTTATGAAATGATTATTATTTAAGTTTAGAATGTAGTCTCCCGTATTACAATTCTCAATTGCTTTAGCCACATCTGCCTCATTGTAGGGTACATCGCGGAGACGATTGAGCAGACCTCTGTCCAGATCTCCGACTAGAAAGTAATCGCCCATCATATTTACTTGACGAATTACACCATTTTTGACTTCGATTCTCACATCAAAATGACCGCAACCGTCAACATGTTTATTCAGTAGCACACTATAGCGCGGGTTATTCCCATATATGAATTCGTCTGTCAAATATTCTTCTTCGATTTCACGAATTTTGTCACTGGCGCCGCTGTCGAGCATTTGTTCTTCTTCACACAGGTTTTCTCTGATGTATTGTTTGAATTCGTCGATGCTCATATGCTCTCCGATGTAGTCTTTAAGCAATGTAATGTGTTGCCTTACGCTTTTCACTCCTTTTGAAACCAATTTTTCATCGCTTGGAGTGATGCTGCCGACCATATTCTCCATGTTCGTGTCATATAACATGGTTCCGTGAACTATGTTCTTTCCCGGAATATGATAGAAAGCGTTCCCGCTAACTTTTTTGCCGTTTATAAGGATGTCGTTGCGGGTTGATGTGTGTGCGTCGAGCCCTAACTTCTGAAGCAGGAAGGCTATAAGGCGCAGGTAGCGGTCGAATGTGAATTGTACAGCCTCTCCACCACAGATGTAGCTGAACATGATGTTGCTTTTGTCTGCGTATACACAGCCGCCACCGCTTTTGCGGCGAAATGTACGAATGTTGCGGGCGCGACAGAAGTCCATGTTTACTTCGTTCTCGATTAACTGGTTGCGACCAAAGATTACGGTCGGCTCAACTTGCCACATGAAGAAGTACTCGTCGGCTTTCAGATGACGGGCAACGTATTCTTCTGCCGCCAAGTAAAATGGCAGTAGTTCGTTGTCGCATCCGGGCAAATTGATATAAACCATTTTATGGAAACAATTCTACGTGTTGATTCGGACAATCGGTTGCGGACCTTTTATCAGGGCGCTATTTTCTCCGCAAATATACTTATTTTGTTCGATATATAACCTATAATCTGTCTTCTTTTTTATATGTAAAATGAGAAGCCACATAGTTTCGACAACGAGCCATATAAAACTTTTTATGTGGCTCGAAATAATGACTATGTTTGACAAAGGTGGATGAAGAGTTGATTTCAGATAGTTTCCGGCAGATTGAGGTAGTCTTCCATGAATTGTAATTCTTCCTGTGTGAGGCCTTGTCCGACCAATAGTTTAGAATCTTCGTCGGAAAAATGGAATATTTTACCGTTCATTTCGGGTGAGGTCGTGTAGCGCCGATATCTGTCCACTGCAAGACGGATATTCTTGGCCAGCCATGCGGTATGACCGCCATACAAGTAGTCTTCGGGCTTCGGATGTCCGGCTTCAATTTTTTTGAAATAACGTTCGGCTTGTTCCAGTTGGTTCGTAAGGAGGCTACACCAGATGATGGCGCGCATAGCCGGCGGAAAGTTCGGTTTAAGATAATCAATGCGGAAAAATTGTGCGAGAGCCTCGTCTGTATGTCCTGTTTCCAGGAGGCATTCCCCATAATGGAACAGGGCAGAAACATTCTCCGGATTTTCATTAAGAATCTGTTTGTAAATGTTAGCGGCATCGTCGTACTTTTCTTCTTTCATAAGCAGACGGCTTAGGTGGAACTTCGCACGTTCTTCGTGAGGATTGAGAATAAGTGTATGTTGGAATTTGTCTATGGCCGCATCGATGTTCCCAGATTGTTCCAGTGCTTCGGCAAGTAGCAGGTAGTCGGTACTGTGAGTCTTTTCCTTTATCAAATCATAAAGACGGATTGCTGTATCCCATTTTGAATGGTTATATGCCCAGTATGCCATTTCGCGTATGCTTTGGTCAGAAAAAGCGTTCTGAAGAATACTTATTTCCGGCAGGGGGATAAGCTCAGAATCAAATGGGTTTCGGAATGATTTACGTCCGCGATACAGCGTGAAAAACCGGAAATAGTTTTGAAGTAATGCAGTGTATGTACCTTCAATAGTTCGTTCTGCGTTAATGGTCTTTGATTTGTCGATGACATCACCGAGCATGGCTTTGATCTGGTTTCTCATGGCGTCGACTTGTCCCTGGGGAAATTGTGTCATAAGAAAGCAGAGAGAATACAGGTCCGAGTCGCACATGGATTGGCTCTCGATAATTGGTTGCAGAAACTCTTTTACATTGTCAATTCCTTGAGATACCTCGCTGTGTTCCTCGTTAAACGGAAGGAACCAGTTACTTATTTGCGAGAAGAACGGATGGCTTTTTAAGCCTCTAAAGGATGTGTAATACATATCCATACCTTCCTCGTGCAGTTTCATGAGATGCTCCATGCCTTGCCGCAGATTCTGCGCGGTTTCTGAATCAAAATGCTTTCCGACGTTATTATCGTCATCCAAAAGTTCTTCAATTTCGTTGAGATTGATAAATCTATTCTTCCCAAGACCGGATTTTATTATTCCGGGCATGATTTCTTCATGAATTGTTCTTTGGATTTCATCTGCTTGAGTGCAGTTAAATAAATGGAATTGCAGGGATGTGAAATACTGTATGGCAGATGGCTGTTTTATAAGTTCGTGTAGCTGTTTAATCAGTTCGGGACTCAGGCCGAGTTTCTCATAATACGAAATTGTTTTGTCGTGCAAACGTAGTGTCAATGCTAAACTGACGAGTGCTCTTTGTCGGACTTCCTGAACTCGATGTCGGCAAGTGTCTACGAGAAATATGAGTTTGTTCGCATCAAAAATATCATTAAGAGATAGCATCACAGCACTAATGAGCAGCAACTTGACAGAATTGTCAAGTGAAGCAGACTTAATAGTTGCAGTATAAAATTGTCGTGTTGATGATGTCCATTCTTCAGATGTCCATGTTTTGAGAAAAAGTCTGCGTGCCAATTCTTCGGACTCCTGTTTCCGTGTTTGTGATAGATTAGAGCCATGGCCTGTCGTCAACGTATCAAATAGGAGTTGCTGCTGCAGGTTTTCAAGTTTGTTTATTAATTCTGCCGCCGTTTCCGTGTGATTCAATCCACGTAATGTAACATAGTATTCGTTTGATGATGTTTTTATGCCTTCTTCTCTCCGTGCTTTCTCGGCCAAAGACCAGGTTGAACGCATAAACTGGGTATACATAGCACCACGTTGTTCATCTTGGGCACCTTCAATTTGATATGACAAAAGTGCACGATAGCCATTGGTGATTTTATCCCAGTCTAACTCTAATTCCCAGTTGGATAAAGTACTTATCCAAGCCTTAAGTTGGTACAGAGCTCCGATAAGGTCTTTTTTATATAATGCTTTGGATACTTCATTATAGAATTGAGAATGTGCAGGCATAAAGATTATTTATACAATAAGGTATCTGGTGTGTATGATGCTGGAACTTGGTTGCGGTTTTTTAGCCATGTTACAGCTTGAATAGCTTTTTCTGATGAGACATCTGAAGATAGCTTGAATGCTGTTTGGGGTAGGATGGAGTCAATTACTTCTTCAAGTGCAAACAATCGCTGAGTTTTTCTGTTAATTGCCAGCCGTTTCTGTTTTATCAGTTTTATCACAGCCAAGTCGTAACCTTCACGCAATTGCTTTAGCTTTTCTTTTGTTATTGTTTGCTGTGACATTGTTTGAACGGCTAGTCCGGCATAATCTTGTAGACTTGCGCCGGTCTTATATAGACATGTGTGCCCCTTAGTCTCTGCAACTAATGCGGATGGTTGGGGTAGAACGGCGGCATCGACTTGTGCTGCTAAGAGCATGCTTTTTCGAATACTAATATTATTAATTTGTGCTTTCAGTGTTGGCCCTTTTGTTTCGTTAACTTTGATTGTCGCCTCGTCACATAAACGATCATTAACCGAATGTCGGGTAATGGCAATGATACGTCCTCCTATCTGTTTCATTTGGTTTATACGTAATGCTTTGTTTGCGACAATGTGCCAATCTCTGTTCGTGGAAAAAAACATTTTCACTGGGATTTTCCTAAATTGAAGCAGGGCTATCCGGAATAGGTCTGATGCACATGCGTCGACATCGTGCTTCTCGAGTGCTTTCTCTGCGTTCAGTTGTGATTGGTATAAGAAAATTTTGACATTGAGGCCTATGTAGTCATAGATACCGTTTTCTTTAGCAATTACGAAAGGCAAACAATCCAATGTGGGCAATATGGCAAGTCTAATGTCAACCTGCTGTTCTGTTTTATTGGTTTGTTTATTTTCTTTTGTGGCTACAGATTGTTCTTTAGAGCAAGATGCAAGCCACAAAACCAAGGTAAAAATGATAATAGGTCTCATGTCAAGACAAAAAAGTGAAGCAACTTGCAGGCACTAATTGACTTAGGAGGCCTTCAAGTTGCTTCAGAAGATTAATTGTTAGTTTTCGCCTTTGATAGCTGCGACTCCCGGGAGTACTTTACCCTCGATTGCTTCGAGCATAGCGCCTCCACCTGTGGAAACGTAGGAGACTTTATCTGCAAGGCCAAATTTGTTGACAGCAGCAACAGAGTCACCACCGCCTACAAGCGAGTACGCTCCATTTTGTGTTGCTTGGGCAACGTATTTTGCAATCTCGCCAGTTCCTTTCGCAAAGTTTTCAAATTCGAAAACACCTACTGGGCCATTCCAAAGTATAGTTTTTGAAGATAAAATCACTTCTTTCCATATTGCAAGCGAAGCTGGTGAAGCGTCCATACCTTCCCAACCGTCAGGAATGCGATGTGTTTCGAAAATCTGTTGATCTGCGTCGTTGCTAAAGCGATTTCCAGCTACGGTTGCGACTGATAGATAAACATTTACTCCTTTCTCTACCGCTGTTCTCAAAACATTGAGTGCTTCAGGCATAAGTTCGTCTTCATGGAGTGAATTACCGATACTGCCACCTTGGGCTTTGAAGCCTGTAAAGCCCATACCACCGCCAATAATCAAGTTGTCCACTTTATCGATTAAGTTCTTTAAAACACCTAATTTTGATGAAACTTTGCTTCCACCAATGATTGCCGTAAATGGATGTTTTGCATTTTTCAGTACATTGTCGATAGCGTTTACTTCCTTTTCCATAAGGAAACCTAACATCTTTGAATTCTCATCGAAGTAGTCAGCTATGACTGCGGTTGAGGCATGTTTGCGGTGTGCAGTGCCGAATGCGTCGTTGACATACAAATCTGCGTACGAGGCTAACTTTTTTGCGAATTCCTTTTGACGCGTTTTCATCGCTTTTTTTGCCTCCTCGTATTGAGGATCTGCTTTGTCTATACCAACAGGTTTGCCTTCTTCTTCAGGATAAAAACGTAAATTCTCCAAGAGTAGGGCTTCACCAGACTTAAGTGCATCGGCTTCTGCTTGAGCATTGGCGCAGTCAGGGGCAAATTTGACATCTACGCCCAAGTTATTGGATACGTTGCTCACAATTTGTGAAAGCGAAAGCTTAGGATTGACTTTGCCCTTTGGCTTTCCCATGTGGCTCATCATAATAACGCTACCACCATCGTTAAGAACCTTCTTTAATGTAGGCAGCGCGCCTTTAATGCGCGTTTCATCAGTTACCTTTCCGTTTTCGTCCAATGGAACGTTGAAATCAACGCGGACAATTACTTTTTTCCCTTTGAAATCACATGCTTCAATTGTCATAATTCTGTAATTGTTTTGTTTAATATTATTGTTATTCAATTCTTGATTTTTTATCGTAAGTACAGATACTGTTTAAACCACATACGGAGCACTTGGGTCGCAGAGAAGTGCACGTGTATCGGCCATGGTATAATAACCAAAAGTGTGCCTGTGATATATGTGCCTCCGGGATGTGCTTTATTAGTTCCATCTCTACTTTATATGGTGTATTGGCTGATTTGGGTACCATATCCAATCGATGGCTTACTCTATAAACATGTGTATCTACGGCTAGAGCAGGTTTACCAAAAGCAATAGCTTGAATTACATTGGCTGTTTTTCTTCCTACGCCTGGTAATTGCGTCAGTTCCTCAATTGTTGAGGGGACTTGCCCTGAGAATCGTTCCACTATCATGCGCGAAAGTCCGATTAAGTAGCGTGCTTTACTATTGGGATAGGAGATAGAACGAATATATGTCAAAATAGTTTCTTCATCTGAAGCCGCCATTTTTTCTGGTGTGGGGAATTCCTTAAATAGATCATGTACTACCAGATTAACACGTTTGTCAGTGCACTGAGCAGACAAGACAACAGCAACCAAAAGTTCGAAAGGTGTGCGATAGAATAGTTCTGTGTCAGTTTGGGGAGAAACTCTCTCCAAATAAGACAAGACATTCTGGTATCTTTCGGACTTTGTCATAATAGCACTATTGAATTGGAATTTTGTTAACACGTCGTATGTGGCGTCCTCCTTCAAATTCTGTATTGAAGAACTTATCTACAATTTCGCGTGCGGTTTCTTCAGATATAAATCTCCCCGGCATGACCAAGACATTCGCATCATTGTGCTTGCGAGCTAATTCTGCAATCTCAGGAACCCAGCATAATGCGGCGCGTATACCTGCATGTTTGTTGAGGGCCATACTTATACCTTCGCCAGAACCACATATACCAATGCCTACACGACATTCTCCGTTTTCTATCCCTTTTGCAAGAGCGTGGGCATAGTCTGGATAATCGCAACTTGCGTCACTGAAGCACCCATAGTCAATTATTTCGATTTCAGTGGTCTCTAGGATTTTTTTAACGAATTGCTTTAATGAGAATCCTGCATGATCTGACGCTAAACCTACTTTCATTTTTTTCAATGTTAGAGAATCGCTTTTATTTCCTTGTATATGGTTTCGGCAGTAAAGCCAAATTTTTCGTCAAGAACGGTAAATGGGGCGGAATACCCAAAATGATTAACACCAAATACCACGCCGTTTTCTCCAACTAGCCCTTCAAGATTTACAGTAAGGCCTGCGGTCAGTCCAAAGCGTTTGATGCCGGTAGGAAGCACGCTTTCTTGATACTCTTTGCTTTGGTTACGGAATAGACCCTCTGATGGAATGCTTACGATACGATACTTGATGCCGTCATTCTTCAATAATTCAGCCGCGCTAACTAAAGTTGAAACTTCAGAACCTGATGCTAAAAGAACAATATCGGGCTTTTCGTCGCCACACACTACATATCCGCCTTTTTTAGCTCCATCATAGTTTGTACCTTCTGGCAGATTCAGTACATTCTGTCTTGAGAAAATAAGCGCAGTAGGCGTTTGCTGGTTTTCCATAGCCATGTGCCAGCACACAACTGCCTCGTTGACGTCGGCAGGACGCAGAACAAGTATACTATTTCGCCCGCTATGATTTTTAACTTTTTCCATCAGGCGGATTTGTGCCTCTTGTTCTATTGGTTCATGGGTTGGTCCGTCTTCACCTACGCGGAACGAATCGTGAGTCCAAACAAACTTCACTGGAGTTTCCATTAACGCAGCCATACGTATGGCTGGTTTCATATAATCTGAGAATACGAAAAATGTACCCATGGCAGAGACGACACCACCATGGAGCATCATGCCAATACAACAGCATGCCATTGTCAGTTCACTGACTCCGGCTTGGAAAAATCCTCCACTGAAGTCGCCGGGTGCGATATTGTGGGTGTGTTTTAGGAATCCGTCGGTTTTATCTGAATTGCAGAGGTCTGCAGATGCACAAATCATGTTTTCCACTTTGGCTGAGAGCTCCGTAAGTACTGCAGACGATGCATTACGTGTGGGAGCGCCTGCTTTTACCTCAATGTTCCAGTCAATATCTGGCAGTCGGTTTGCAAACCAATCTGTTTGCTTGCGTGCTTCTTCGGGATGAGACTCAGACCAAACCATTTCCTCGGCATGACGTTTGGTAACAATATCCTTGAGTTGTTTATGGCGTTCGGCATAAAGAGCCTTAACCTCATCATAAATGATAAAAGGATTCTCCGGGTCGCCTCCCAGATTTTTTACAGTATTAATAAATGCGTCTTGTCCCAATGGCGCGCCATGAGTCTTGCAACTGCGTTCGTAATTGTTGCCTTCTGCATCGACACAACCCTTTCCCATAATACATTTTCCAATGATTAGTGTCGGTCGCTCGGCTTCTTGCAGTGCCATGTCCAATGCATTGCGTATTTCTTCGCAGTTATTTCCGTCTATGGTTAACACGTTCCAATTCCAAGCCCTGTATTTCATGGCTGTGTTCTCTGCAGAAACGACATCGCAGGATGTAGACAACTGAATGTCGTTTGCATCGTAGAACATAATCAAGTTATTCAAGCCGAGTAAGCCGGCTATGCGTCCGGCACCTTGAGATACCTCTTCTTGAATGCCTCCGTCGCTGATATAAGCGTAGATTTTTTCCTTGCCAAAGGCAGGATTGTTCAGGCGGGCTTTGAGAAATTTTGCAGCAATGGCAGCTCCCACGGCATAAACATGACCTTGCCCCAACGGACCTGAGGTGTTCTCGATGCCACGGGCCACATTGCGCTCAGGATGTCCCGGAGCGGGTGAACCCCATTGGCGGAACGTTTTTAATTCTTCGACAGTGTATTTTCCAGATAGGGCCAATGCAGAATAAAGCATGGGTGACATGTGCCCGGGATCAAGAAAGAAGCGGTCACGTGCCTCCCATTCGGGGCGTTCTGGGTCATAGACTAAATATTCTGAAAACAAAACGTTGATAAAGTCGGCTCCGCCCATGGCACCTCCGGGATGGCCGGAACGAGCTTTCTCTACCATTGCTGCTGATAGGATACGGATGTTGTCAGCAGCCAGATTCATCAGTTTAATTGGATTGTTCATGATTTAATATTTCGAACCTTGAATTTGAATACAAAGATACGCCAAAACAAGGGAAGGACAAAGCAATTGCAGAAGTTTTTTGAATATTTCATCCGTCATTTTTTTACAGCCATGGCTGTCTTGTTTGTTTGCACAGGTCACATACTTCAAACAACGAGCCACATAGGCAAATTTATGAGGCACTAAAAAGATTTTACGAGCCACATAAAACGAACGACAAGCCACATAGTGGCGCGAGTCTGGTGTTACTGTGGTTCTAAACGGTCTTTTGGGCATCAAATCTGGCATAACCCCCCGATTATTCCGCAGTTTTTTGTCGCTGTAGCGGTTTTTCGACCGAAATATACCGATAAAATGGGCAAAAAGTTATATTTTTGCAGTCAAAACAAGGCTATATATGAAATTGTTTGGGTTATTCTCGAAAGAAAAGAAAGAAGTCTTGGACCAAGGTTTGGCTAAGACGAAAGAAAGTGTGTTCTCGAAGATAACACGTGCCGTTGCCGGAAAATCAGAAGTGGATGACGATGTGCTGGATGACTTGGAAGATGTCCTGATTACGTCTGATGTCGGTGTAGATACAACTCTTGAAATCATTGACCGCATTAAACAGCGTGTAGCTCGTGACAAATATGTTAAGACAAGCGAGTTGCAGCAGATATTGCGGGAGGAAATAACAGCCATGTTGTGCGAAGATACAACTAAAAGCCCCGACAAAACCGAAGAATCCGAGCATAAACCATATGTAATAATGGTAGTCGGTGTTAACGGAGTAGGAAAAACGACGACAATCGGTAAACTGGCTTGGATGTACAAGCAACAAGGGTTGAATGTGGTGCTTGGTGCCGCTGATACCTTTCGTGCGGCAGCTGTTGAACAACTTGATATTTGGGCAAACCGGGTTGGAATCCCCATTGTTAAGCAAAAGATGGGCAGTGACCCGGCCAGTGTAGCCTATGACACGTTAAGTTCTGCTGTAGCTTCGTCTGCTGACGTCGTTCTCATTGATACGGCAGGCCGTCTTCATAACAAAATCGGTTTAATGAATGAACTGACAAAAATCAAGAATGTTATGAAAAAGGTAGTACCTACTGCGCCCGATGAAGTCATGCTTGTCTTGGACGGAAGTACGGGACAGAATGCCTTCGAACAGGCTAAGCAATTCTCGAAAGCCACTGAAGTGGATTCTTTAGCTATTACAAAACTTGACGGAACGGCTAAAGGTGGCGTCGTAATCGGGATTTCTCATATGTTACAAGTACCTGTGAAATACATTGGCCTAGGTGAGAAAATTTCTGACCTACAGCCTTTCGACCGTCGCGAATTTGTAGATTCACTCTTCCCAGATACGAATTAGTATGCGGCGTTCTGTCGATCTGATAACGATGGGCTGCTCAAAGAACCTTGTTGATTCTGAGCGTTTGTTGTTTCAATTGTATCGTAACGGCTTTCGTGTTTTTCATAACCCAAAGCGTCTCCATCGTGACATTGCCATAGTGAATACCTGTGGCTTTATAAACGATGCTAAAGAGGAGAGCATCAACATGATCTTGGAGTTGTGTAAGGCGAAAGACGAGGGACGTTTGTCCAAGTTGCTGGTTTGCGGATGTCTAAGCGAGAGGTTTTTTAGCGAACTAAACAAAGAAATTCCACAAGTTGACCGATATTACGGCAAGTTCAATTATAACGCGCTGCTAAAGGATTTGGGACAAACTTTCTGGTCTGATTGTAGTACGCATCGTGTGATAACGACTCCTAGGCACTACGCATATCTGAAAATATCAGAGGGCTGTGACCGTAAGTGCGCATATTGTGCCATTCCAATCATTACTGGAAAACACAAAAGCAGGCCTATGGAGGAGATTGTTGGTGAAGTGGAGCGCTTGGTGGCATTCGGCGTGAAGGAATTTCAAGTTATTGCTCAGGAACTGACATATTATGGGCTGGACATCTATCATAGGCGTGCATTGCCTGAACTTGTGGAAAAAATAGCCGATGTTCCCGGCGTAAAATGGCTGCGTTTGCATTACGCATATCCCAATGCCTTCCCCACAGATTTGTTGCGGGTTATGCGGGAACGGACTAATGTGTGCAAATATTTGGACATTGCTCTCCAACATATAAGTAATAATGTGTTACAAAACATGCGGCGCCACACAGACGGGACCTATCAGCGTGAACTTTTGACAAGAATCCGTGAAGAAGTGCCAGGCATAGCACTACGTACCACATTCATGGTTGGCTTCCCTGGTGAAGGGGACGCTGAGTTTGAGGAATTGCTCGATTTCACGCGTGAAATGCGTTTTGAACACATGGGAGCGTTTGCTTATAGCGAGGAAGAAGACACTTGGGCCGCTTTACATCTTGATGACATGATTCCAGAAACGGTTAAACGGGAGAGACTGTCTGAATTGATGGCTTTGCAACAGACTATATCAGAGGAAATCTGTGCCAGTCGCGTGGGAAAATCAATGAAAGTGATTATTGACCGCAAGGAATCAGACTTTTATGTGGGCAGGACTGAATACGATTCTCCTGAAGTTGATGGCGAAGTTTTTGTGTCGGCTCAAGACCGTCGTTTATTCCGCGGTTGTTTTTACGATGTCGAGATTACAGGTAGCGATGAGTTTGATTTATATGGAAATGTAGTACCTAAAGCCAAGAACGATGAATAATCGGGAATTTATAACTGCATTAGCCTCCAAAATGGAGATGAATGTGCGCGACACACAAAAGATGATGGACGAAACAATTGACGAAATGGTCAATCAGTTCGATGAAGGCAACGATTTGTTCTTTCATGGTTTTGGCACCTTTGAGGTGAAAAAACGTAATGAGCGTATAATCGTAAATCCGTCAACGATGAAACGGATGCTTGTGCCTCCTAAATTGACCTTAAACTTTAAATGGAGCGAGACGTTCAGAAATAAAGTAAAATAACCAGAACACATTCTGATGGCAAATCGAAAAATAACTGTACAGGATTTAGCTGAGTGCATGGCTGTTCGTCATAGCTACTCCAAAACGAAGTCTGAGAATTTCATTCGTTGTGCTCTGTCGATTATCAAAGAATCTCTGGAGAAGGATAGCTATGTTAAGGTAAAGGGACTCGGTACTTTTAAATTGGTAACCGTAAATAGCCGCGAGAGTGTCAACGTTAATACCGGCGAACGCATAGAGATTTCAGAGCATCAGCGCTTGACGTTTACGCCGGACAAATCTTTGAAATCGCGAGTCAATCGTCCATTCGAACATTTCGAAACTGTCGTGATTGAAGACGATAATATTGATTTGAACACGCTGTCTGTCGTGCCTGATGTTGAAGTTGTATCGGCTGATGAAGAGGAAAAAGTTCCGGTAGAAGCACCTATGCATGCATTTCAAGCCAGTGAAAAGCCGGAAGTGCCGGTTCAGGAAATACCGGAACCTGTCTCAGAAGATATAGAACAAACACCTGATTTTCAAGAGGTGTCTACGGACGCAGTGAGTGGCGTGTCGGATGAACAGGAAGGCGATGGAGATGATTCAAACCGTTCATGTCGGTGGCATGGCCTCATTTGGGGACTTCTGACTCTGATGCTGATGTTGCTAAGCTATCTTGCCGGACGCAACGGATGGCTTACCGGCGGGTGTCAAAGCACCCCAGAGGAGCCCACGTTGGTGTCGAAGCCCGATACGTTTGCGGTGGATTCGGTGAAAACAGATTCTGTAAGTCCTAAGTTGCAAGAAACTGCGGAAACAAAGCCGGATGAATCGGAAGAGAGTCCGGAAGTGCTGAGCCAACGCTATGACCAGTTGCCCGGAGGCCGATTCCTTATTATCGGAACCTTAGCTGAGCACGAGGTACAGCCAGGTGAATCGTTGACAC
>JAEEGF011882271.1_pt1 | contig 17388 bp, 17 predicted proteins | sample 9134171 | NCBI WGS metagenome assembly JAEEGF01 (sample SAMN16246542, study PRJNA631951) | gut metagenome | biome: gut microbiome; feature: rumen; material: AP-attached | host: Bos | place: Iran: Karaj | collected 2018-10 | reverse complement strand
ACCGGAACGCTTACAAAAGCACAGCCCAGCGTTGCCGGGGTAGTTTCTTTCTGCAATGAGAGTGAAGATGAGCTTTTGCGTGAAGCGGCCTGCCTTGAAGAGCATTTTCCTCATTCCGTTGCCCGTGCAGTCGTAGGCTTTGCGCTTAGGAAGGGATTACTTCACGATGAACTGCACACAAAAGTGGAATATATCGTGGCACACGGCATAGCATCCGAGATAGAAGGCGAAAGAGTGGTCATAGGCAGCTATCACTTTGTATTTGAAGATGAAGGAGCTGTGCTTCTGGACGGTATGCAGGAAAAGTTTGACTCTCTGCCGGATGATTATTCACATTTATATTACGCCAAGAACGGAAAGCTTGCGGCTGTCATTCTTATAGAAGATCCTATGCGCGAGGAGGTCGGAAGCATTGTGGACCATCTGCGCGAGCAAGGGTTTAAACATGTGGTCATGATGACCGGCGACAGCGAAAGAACTGCCGCAAAGATCGCAGCAGAGGCAGGCATTACCGAGTATTACTCTGAGGTTCTTCCCGAAGACAAAGCCGGATACATAGAAAAAGCAAAAAGCGAAGGCAGGAAGGTCATCATGGTCGGTGACGGCATAAACGATTCGCCCGCGCTTTCCGCATCCGACGCCGGCATAGCAATAAGCGAAGGAGCCGAGATCGCAAGACAGATCGCCGATATAACTATAGGATCTTCAGACCTTGAAAGCCTTGTTACGCTTAGAGAGATCAGCACCCTTCTCATGAAGAGAATAAGATTCAATTACAGGACTATAGTTGGCTTCAACACCGCACTTATCGGGTTCGGCATAGCAGGGCTTCTGCCGCCATCCACATCGGCAATGCTTCACAACGGTTCTACGGTGGCACTTGGCCTTAACAGCATGACATCACTGAAATAAAATCTGACAGGGGGACGTTTTTAACGTCAGAAAATCTGACATAAAAAAACTCCCTCTGTCAGATTTTTTATTATCCCTTGAAATGTACTCATAAAAATGTTATCATATAACATATACAAATTATGTACGGGAGGTACAAACATGAAAAAAAGAACGCTTATATTTGCCATGGCGCTGGCCGCAGCAGTTGTATCGGTTGCCTGCTCGAGCAGCAGTTCTGAAAAGAAGGAGAGTCAGACAGTAGCTACGCAGGAAGAGACGGAGGCAAAAAAGGATGCGCTTGACTTTATGGAAAAAGGCGAGGTGTACTTTGATATCAACCTTTCGTCCGGTGTTTTCGACGATCTTAAGATAAAGGTCGGCGATCAGGAAATAAGCAAGACAGGAAAAGTAAAATACAAATCGGGTGATGCTGTCGTTGCAGAGGGTGAGGGCAACGGGTCCGATATATTTGTAGTTGCTTACAGCGCGGATGTAAACCCGCTGTTTTCAAGTGTTCAGATCACAACAAAAGATCTTCAGAAAACACTTGATATCATCTTCAAGGCATTTGCGGGTGAAAAGACATATGTCCTCATTTCGGATAAGGCAGACGGTTTTGACCATTCGTTAAACACATTCCTGACCGAATATTTGAAGGGACATATAGCAGAGTGAGCTGAAAAGGCAAACAAAAGGGGACATAAAAATGGCAGAGTCAATGAAGGACTATGAGGAGATGCTTGAAAAATCCTACAGCATGATGGGCGACGGCGTGCATGACACGGATGCCCTTCTCGCGTGGGAAAAGGCAAAGGAGCTTAAGGCATCGCAGGAAAATATAACCGTGACTGTTACAGGCGCGGTAAAGGGCGGCGTGGTAGCAGATTTTGAAGGCATCAGGGCGTTTATTCCCATCTCAAAGCTTTCGCTTGAAAGAATAGATGACTGCGAACAGTTTGTGGGTAAAGAGATAGAAGTCAGGGTGTTCGAGGCAGATATGGATGAGGACAAGCTCATCCTGTCAGCAAGGGAGATCCTTGAAGAAAAGAGAAATATCATCAAAAAGAAAAAGATATCGGACGTAAAGGTCGGACAGGTCTTCCACGGAACAGTCGAAACATTAAAGGATTACGGAGCATTTATCGATCTTGGAGACGGCATGTCGGGCCTGGTACATATCTCGCAGATATCAAACCAGAGGATCAAGCATCCAAAGGTCGCGCTTAAAGAGGGCCAGGAGGTAGATGTAAAGGTCATTGATGTAAAGGACGGCAAGATATCTCTTTCCATAAAGGCTCTTATAGAGGAGATGGAGGAGAAAGAAGCGGCAGAGGAGACTGTGGATATTCCCGAAGCAGGAGAGATCGGAACTTCTCTTGGAGATCTTTTGAAAGGTTTTAAATTCTGATAAATGACATATGAGGCCCGGGAATATTCCCGGGCCTCAATTATTCTATCTTGTTTTAAGAACCAGCTCAACCATATGGGCAAAATACATGAAATCCGACATATCCGCCTCGGAAGGCCTGCACACATTGTTCTGATGTGTAAAATACAATATAAATCCGGGTATACGGCTGTGTGTCATGCGATATAAGAAGAAGAACCTGATGCTTTCCTTCATCATAAGGTCTTTGATGGGGGAGGGCGGAAGCTCTTCGTAAGTGTCAGACGCAAGATATATGGAGTTGTTTTCATTAAGCATCGCCTGTATTGCCTCTTTTTCGTTAAGCGACGGGAAGGATGCAAAATGGATCTCAGTCTTATGAGGATCGCCCGATGCGAGAGTGCGCCGCACACCGTAATGAGATTGATCGGTGCCGTCAAAGCAAATATGTATCTCGTCCATATTGTAGGCTAAAAGGACATTTGAAAGAGCTGTGTCTATATTTGTTTCATCCGTTAAGAGGAAATGCTCCATAAGGTCCATCATCAGACGATTTTTTTCTTTTTCGGTATAGTTATGCTGGTTATTTGTATATTTTTCCGCATCTACTCCGCCGCGAATGTGGGCATGGACTTCGGGCGTATATATTACATACCTGTTTCGCCCCTTTTCCTTGGCGCGGTACAGCATCTTATCCGTAAGTGTGAAGAGCTCGTTATAGTCAACGGAATAGTCCGGATAGAGAGTAACACCTATAGATACCGTCAGGTGGAGGTCGTCTTCGGACTGGTTGTAATGTTCTTCTATGGTGTCCTTCAGATTGTTCATGATCTCGCGAAGACGCGGACGCTGATTGACTTTGTCAAGAAGGAACATAAATTCATCGCCGCCGATCCTTCCTACTTTTCCGTCTTCACCGATACAGTCACGGATAAGGTGAGCGACTTCGATTATGACAGCATCACCTCGTTTGTGCCCGTATGTGTCGTTTACGCGTTTGAAATGGTCGATATCTATAAGACCGAAATAGAAGTGTAAATCGGGTTTGTTGGTGAGTTCTATGGCAAGATCTGTGATGGTTTTTTTGTTTAAAAGACCTGTCATGGGGTCAAGAGTGCTGGATGTGCCGACAGTTTTAAGCGACTGTATGTCCGAAAGTTCCATCTGTACGTGATGGCTGCCGTCATCATTTTTCTCTATATTTGCGGCGATCCAGTTAAGAGTTCCCGAAGAAGTGCGGATCCTGAAACAGCTGAGTGTGCTTCCGCCGACATTTATCGCAAAGATGGTATTTTTTAAAAGCATCATGTCCTGCGGGGGAACGACCTCGTCAAGACAAGAAAGCTCGGTCATGCCGATATAGCGGAGAAAGCTGTCTTCCGCTTCGATGATATTCATGTTGATATCAAGTTTTATCAGATACTTTTTGAATTCATGATTCATATCGAACACCTTCCTTATCAATAAATGTATTTTCGCTTTTTACCGCATAATATTTAGAGATAATTATAGGATGCATTATAAAAAAAATAAAGTAATATTTTGATAAAATTTGTAACTGTTCAGAACCATGCAGAAATAGCCGGGCGAGCCATGCTTTGCATGAGCTCGGAAGGATATTTCTGTAGGGTTCTAACAGCAGACGTCCGTTACATGAGCAAAAACCGATGCTTTTGCAGAGGTTTTTGCGAATGCGATGGACGGGTGCTGAACAGTTACAATAATTGAACATGCTGAACAGTTACAATAATTGAACATTGTAAAAAAAATAATATAGTGTATAATGATTTTGGAAACTCATTTAAACAGGTTTTTTTGATCACAATAAGCAAAGGGGGCATTGCAATGTTTGATTTTAACTATTTTACACCTACAAAGGTGGTCTTCGGTAAGGGAACGGAAAAGAAAGTCGCAGAATTAATAAAAGAATTCGGCGGCACAAAGGTCCTTGTACATTATGGCCAGGGCAGCGTTATAAGGTCCGGGCTTTTAGGGCGAGTTACGTCTCTTTTGGATGAGGCCGGCATAAGCTATGTAATGCTTGGCGGCGCGGTGCCGAATCCCCGCCTCAGCCTTGTATATGAAGGCATAGAGCTTTGCAAAAAGGAAAATGTGGATTTTATTCTCTCTGTCGGAGGCGGAAGTGCGGCAGATTCTGCAAAGGGTATCGGATACGGCGTGGTAAATGAAGGGGATGTATGGGATCTTTATGACTACAAGAAAAAGGCAAAGGGATGCCTGCCGGTCGGTGTTATTCTTACAATTGCCGCAACGGGAAGCGAGATGAGCTCATCATCTGTCATCACAAAGGAAGAGGGCCTTGTAAAGCGCGGCTATTCAAGTGACTATGCGCGCCCGAAGTTTGCAATAATGGACCCTGAGCTGACCATGACACTGCCGGATTATCAGACGGCCTGCGGCTGCACCGACATTATGATGCATACGATGGAAAGATATTTTACAAACGGCGGAAATATGGAGATCACGGATTCAATTGCCGAAGGGCTGCTTAGGACAGTTAAGAAAAATGCCATAATTCTTCATAACGATCCGCAAAATTACGATGCGCGTGCCGAGGTCATGTGGGCGGGCAGCCTTTCACATAACGGCCTTACAGGCTGCGGCAGCGACGGAGGCGACTGGATGACCCATAAGATGGAACATGAACTCGGCGGCCTTTACGATGTCGCCCACGGCGCAGGCCTTGCCGCACTATGGGGAAGCTGGGCAAGATATGTTTACAGGGACTGCCTCCCCAGATTTAAAAAGTTTGCCGTAAATGTCATGGATATATCAGGTGAAGGCAGCGACGAGGAGATCGCACTTAAAGGCATCGAAGCCATGGAGGAGTTTTACCGCCTTATCGGAATGCCGACAAACATTAAGGAGCTTGGCGTCGACCCGAGCGAAGAGGAATTAAAGATCATGGCGAAAAAATGCGCTATAGGTGTCGGCGGCGAACATGGTTCGGCAAAAAGGATGAATGAACAGGCGATGCTTGACGTTTACCGCATGGCAGCCGGCCGCTAGGGAGGTTTTTATGCAAAGGCTCGTTTCTAAAACAGAGGCCAGGCAGGTGATAGAAAGCCATAAGGGATTTAAAAGCGCGATTGACAGGATAATAAAAGGCAGGGACGAACTGAGTCAGATAGTTATTGACGATATATGTGTCATCAGATATGAAGAAATGCTTAAAAAACTTAGTGAGATCCCGATAGATGATATTGATACAGGCGGAAAGAGCAGCAGGGTCGCAGCTCTTGAAGATCATGACATAAAAACATTTGCGGATGCGTATGATATATCGGCGCAAAGCCTTGCGGAAGAGTGTGGCATCTCCGGCTATGATGCTTCAAATATCAAGGGTATCATAGATTCAAAAGCCGATGAGATCAAAAACGGCATCAGGATAAGAATAGACGCAGAAGATATGTCGTTTAATTTCTCAAAGCTTGCAAGCGACCTTTTTCTGTATGCCAGGATCAGTGAAATGGCCGCAAGCTGTGAAAAGATCAGGCGTAAATATGCGGGCATCGTCGATCTTGAAATGGAAGCTCTGAAAATTGCCTGCGCAGATGTCGGCTGGAAGCTGGCTTCGCAGAAGGAAAAAAATAACGCAGTAAGCGCATTTGACAGGCTTACCGAACTTGGATGCTCCGACACATACGGAAATCTGCTTTCGGAGTTTGGAAGGGAGCTTGAGAAATTAAAGACCTACGGACCCGAAAAAGCCCGGGATGAGATCAAAAAAGATCCCCGACTTTACGCATCGCTTTTGGAAGATATATTTCCGAATTTTGTCTGCAGAGATGAGACGGAAATGTATTACGGCATTCCCGATGATATTGCAAAAGAGGCCGGAAGCTGCCGGATACTTACAGAAGGCCTTAAATGCGAACTAAAAAAATATCAGGAATGGGGAGTGAAATTCATACTTCATCAAAAAAATGTCCTTCTTGCGGATGAAATAAGCCTGGGTAAGGATATACAGGCAATAGCCGCATGCGTATCGCTTAAAAATGAGGGCAAGGGGCATTTCCTTTTTGTCTGCCCCGCCGGTAAAGTGCAGTGTTGGCGCGATGCATTATCAAAGCTGAGCGATCTTCAGGTATATGACCTTCATGGACAAAACTTTAAGGAGGCAGCGGAAAAATGGCTTGAAAACGGCGGAGCAGCGGTATGTGACATAATATCTTCCGAAAACCTGAGGTTTCCCGTCGGCTTCAGGCTCGGCATGCTGACAGTGGATGAAGCGGATAACATTAAGGATATCAATTCTGCAAGGGCAGCCAATATAAAGCGCCTTGTGTTTGTATCGGACAATGATCTGTTTTTATCTGACTGTCTGACCGAAAAAGATACAGAGCAGCTTACCATGCTCATATCTGTTATCAGGCCTGATATCGCGGCACAGATCAGCATGCTTGGCGGGCTTCCAAAGGCCTCAGCATTTAAAAAGACGATAGCACCGGTTTTTTGCCGCAGATGCAAAGAAGAAGTTGATCTTTAAGCAATCTTTTTGATTTTTTGCTATACTTTACAGGTGATTTGAGTTATAATACAGGCGGTTCAAAGAAAAACCGAAGGATTTTCTACATTAAAAAAAAGAAAGGGGGAATGATGACGGCTGTCATCTGACGAACATGTTTGAACAGGTAAAACTTGGATATGCGTACGACGCGCTTGAACCCTACATCGATGTACTCACAATGGAGACACATTACGGGAAACACCATGCGGCTTACACAAAGGCTTTTAATGAGGCTGCCGAAAAGGCAGGAGTAGCCGGAAAATCAGCAGTAGAGATATTTAAGTCTCTGGAGTTTGTTGCTGACCCTGCCTTAAAGAAGGCTCTAAGAAACAACGGAGGAGGTTATTTTAACCACAATTTCTATTTTGAGGCACTTTCTCCAACGCCGCAGAAAGCTCCTTCGGGAAGACTGATGAGAGTAATAGACAAAAAGTACGGCAGTCTTGACGCTTTAAAGGCAGAGCTTAAGACAGCGGCCGTAGGCCAGTTCGGCTCCGGCTGGGCATGGCTTGTTACGGACGAGGCCGGCAATCTTTATGTGACAGCTTCCGCAAATCAGGACAATCCTTACATGGAAGGCAAGGGTATGATCCCACTTCTTGCACTTGATGTCTGGGAGCATGCGTATTATCTGAAATATAAGAATCTTCGCGCTTCGTATATCGATGCATTTTTTGAAGTGCTCGACTGGAAAGTAGTGGAAGAAAGATACGAGGCAGTGATAAATAAGTAGGAGCATAAAAAAACGGGGGCTGCATATGCAAGCCTCCGCTCTTTTGTTACACGATCTTGTATATTGTAAACATTTCTTTTTGACCGTCCTTTTTGCCAAGCTGCTTTACTTTGTATTCCTTCGTTTTTTCCATCTTGGCGGACTGCATCTTTATGGCGCTTACCATGTCAAAGATAAGGCTCTGAGTCCTGCGGCCTTTGCTTACTACGACTTTATCTATCTTAAATGTCAGATTGTCTTCGATGCCGATGTATTCGCCGCCCATCTTGAACAGTCTGTCACCGCATATCTGCACAGCTGTATCATAGGAAACAGGCCCGGCATATTTGTCTGAAACTGAGATATTTATACTTAAGCCCATTTTTTACCCTCCTAAAAAAATATATTTCTTATTGAATATATTATAGAACAAATAATGTCTGAAATCAACGGAAGAATATTAAAAATATATAAAATATTGCGACAATACAATGATGCCGGGCTAAATATGGAAACTGGATTTTAAAACAAAAAACTGTATTCTGCATAAAAACGGCGTTCGCTTGTATTCATGCGGTCAAAATCATTATTTGAGGTGCTTATATTTTTGTGAAAGGAAACTTGCAATATGGACCCCGTATATTTTTGTGGCGCTCATACTGCAAGGTCATGGCAAAGACATGCTTAAAGTAGATCTTATCACCGGCTTTCTGGGCTCGGGGAAAACAACTTTTCTTAGGGAATATGCGAAATATCTTATGAAATGCGGTCTGAACATAGGAATACTTGAATATGATCACGGCGCGGTAAATGTCGATGTCCTTTTATTGAAGGATCTCAGGGGAAAAAACTGCGAAATAGAAAACGTGTCCGCAGGCTGTGATGCGGACTGCCTCAGAAGGCGCTTTAAGACAAAGCTCATAGCCATGGCAATGACGGGGTATGACAGAGTGATCATCGAGCCTTCCGGCATATTCGACATGGACGAGTTTTTTGATTGTATGCGCGACGAACCTCTTGACAGGCTCTGCTGCATCGGCAATGTCATAACGATAGTAAATGCCGAGCCGGAAGAGAATATGGGAAAAGCCGCATCGGCCATTTTGGCCGCGCAGGCTGTCAGCGCGGGGAGGATAGTTCTTTCACGCACAGAGCTTGTAAGTGCGGAAGATATACAAAAAACAAAGGAATTTGTAAAAAAAGCCGCAAAGGATATAGGCTGTGAATGCGAGCTTGATGACAGATTTTTCGTAAAAAACCGGGATGAGCTTACTGATGATGACTATCATATGCTTTCTGAATGCGGCTATCGTATAAGCGATTATGTGAAATATTTCAGAAGTGAAGAAAGCTTTTCTTCCGTATGCGTTCTAAAGAGCCCGTGCGGAATAAGGCTTCTTGAAAAGAAAACAGCGGAAATGTTTAACGATCCGTCATTCGGAAATATCCTCCGGATAAAAGGTTTTGCCTTTGAAGACGGAAAATGCTACGAACTAAATGCGACAAGGGAAAAAACAGAGTCAAAGATAATAAAAGAAGGACAGAATGTCGTGATAGTCATAGGAACGGGGCTTGACAGAGACAGGATAACTTCGTTTATTATGAAAACATAATAAAATACTTGCAAAAATCGAACAACTGTTCTATTATGGTGTTGGGTTCGCCCGACATCATAAGACCCTCCGGCCCTAAAGGGCCGGAGATGATACAGAAGGGAGATGATATCTTGCGTTACGATGAAAGCCGGCCCATAGACGTGATATGCCAGCATAAGACGGACGGAAGTATCATTCCCATAAAGATAAAGCTTCAGGATGAGGACGGAGAATTCCAGATCTTCAGGATAAGCGCCTTCAGGCCGCTTATTGAAGGCGGAGTCCATGTCATGCCAAACGGAGTTAAGATGGGAAATCACATCTGGTCGTATGAATGCAGAATTCATGTTTTTGGGGCTTTACGAACTGTATTTTTGATATATAATACTAATGACGGAAAATGGATCTGCAAGGGAGGATTTTGAGATGGAAACATATACAATTAAAAACGGCAACCTTTCAGCAACTATAGCTGCAAAGGGCGCCGAGCTTATATCTTTCAAAAAAGGCGACAGAGAATACATGTGGGATGCCGATCCTGCGTTTTGGGGCAGGACATCACCTGTTCTGTTCCCGGTGGTGGGCAGCCTTAAAAACAAGCAGTTTACAGATGACGGTAAGGTTTATCCCATGGGCCAGCACGGCTTTGCGCGCGATACTGAATTTCAGTTGATCTGCTTAAATGACATATCTGCATGCTTCAGACTCAAGTGGAATGAAGATACGCTTAAGGTCTTTCCTTATAAGTTCATAATCGACATAACCTACTGCCTTACGCAGCACGGCATAAAGGTCACATGGAACGTTATAAATCCCGATAAGGAAAGAGAACTGCATTTTTCGATAGGTGCGCATCCCGCATTTCTTTGCGGGCAGGAGGGCTATGCTTTCAAGATATATGACGCGTTAAACTTAAGCTACAAAAAGCTCAATTCCGACGGTACATTAAATCCCAAGACCTACGACCTTCAGCTTTCCGGCGGCATCCTTCCCATCACCCAGGCTCTTTTTGCCGAAGATGCTTTGATATTTGAAGATTCAAATGTAAAAAGAATAGCGCTGCTTGACAAAGACGAAAAAGAATATCTGTCCGTAGAATTTGAAGCGCCTTTGTTCGGCCTCTGGTCACCCGCCGGCAAGAACGCGCCCTTTGTCTGCATTGAGCCATGGTACGGCAGATGTGACTCGCAGGACTTTGCAGGCGAGTGGAAGGACAGAGAATACAGCAACCACCTCGAAGGCGGAGAGTGCTTCACCGCGTCATATTCAATCTTAGTATAAACGAAATCTAAAGGGACAAAAAAAGTCCCTTTTTTTAGTGAGTGTTTTTGGAAAAATCTTACCGCCTATAGGGCTGGACATGGTTCTGGGCGGTACGATTAAGAAAAAACTTACCGCCCACAGGGCCTGACACGGTTTTGGGCGGTACGATTAAGAAAAAACTTACCGTCTATAGGGCCGGACACAGTTCTGGGCGGTACATATATGAAATTTGTTACCGCCTACAGAGCCGAAGAAGCCTGCAGGCAGTAAACTTTAAGAAAAACTTACCGCCTGTAGGGCCAAAGGGGCCTACAGGCGGTATTTTTATTTTATGAATTCTGTAACTCCACTAAGTGCCCGCTTGCCGGCTTCGCGGCCGAGCTGATAAACCCTTTCGAGCTCGGAAGGGTCGGATTCGGTGCGGTTTATATGCAGCCCCATTTCAGGCTGAATGACAAACACGGAGCCTTCGGACTCTTTTTGGCGGATGTATTCGAGAGTGTTATTGTAGCGGATATGCCTTGTTCTCATGGCCTGAAGAAGCTTTGGATACTGTCTGAGCTGAATATTCATGACGGGCATGAGCTTGTTGGGGCCTTTACGGTAATCCGCGGGCTGGGTCAGGATAATGACATTTTTTTCATAGCCCATCTTTTCCATGAACTTGATGGGGATGGAATCGGAAACACCGCCGTCCAAAAGTTTGTATTTGCCAATATTTACGACGCGTGATACGCCGGGCATGGAAGCGGAGGCGCGTATCCATTCAAGATCTTTTTCGCCGCAGTCAGTGCATTTGTGGAACACGGCTTTGCCGGTTTCGACATCAGTTGCGCCGACATAAAATTCCATGGGGTCGGCATTAAAAGCTTCGCAGTCAAAGGGGTCAAGCTCAAAAGGAATGTCATGGTAGCAGAATTTGACATCATATATATCGCCTGTCTTTAAAAGGCTTTCCATCGTTCCGTAACGTCTGTCCTGGGCATAGCGCTTGTTGTATCTTACCGCGCGGCCCGCCTGATGGGATTTGAAATTAATGCCGAAAGTGGCGCCTGCAGAGATCCCTGCGACGCCGTCAAATACTATATTGTTTTCCATGAAGATGTCGAGTACGCCGCATGTGAACATGCCGCGCATTGCGCCGCCTTCAAGTACCAGTCCGGTCTTCATATTTATCACCTTCTTGTGTGGAATGGTTATTTGTTTTTTATTGAATACAACTATATCATTTTTGCGTTTTAAAGTCAATCAAAGTATGAAGCCGGAGGCGGTCAAAAAATCTTTATTATATAAATCCGTAATGCGTAAGAGCATTTATTATCCCGTTCTTGTCGATGTCCGTCGTGACATATTCCACCATGTCAAAAAGGCTCTTGGGATCGCTGTTTCCCATGGCTATGCTGTGGGGGACGCATGTAAGCATCGGAAGGTCGTTTGTCGAATCGCCAACCGCATGGGCATCCTTTATGTCAAGTCCAAGCCTGTCAAGGACAAACTGTATGCCGGTGGCCTTTGAAAAGCCCTTCGGAACAAACTCGCTGAAGCCGTTGCCGCGGTCGATGTAGTCGTAGTGCGCGGAAACAGAGTCGATAAAACCTTTAAGATCGGATCCTTCGCGGTTCCAGGTGATGAATTTGTCAAAATTAAAGCCTTCATCCGGAATATATTTAAATACCCTGTAAAGACCCGAAAGCTCTGAGGCAAGCCCTGCGCCGGCCGCAGTCTTTAATTCACCCGGATCAAAATATATGCCGTGCCAGCTTTCATATATTATATCCAGATCATGTTTTGCGGACATTTCCTTTACAAGCCTGCAGACCTCATCGGGTGTGTGGTGGTAGAGTATTGTGTCACCATCTAAGATAATATAGGTGCCGCAAGCGCAAATATATCCGTCAAAGCCCGCGGTCAAAAGATATTCGGAAAGGTTTGAAAGGGTCCGGCCTGTGTTTATGAACATCAAATGCCCGTTTTTTCTTGCCTTTTGTATGGCGGCGAGCACGTCCTCATCGATAGTATCCTTGCCGCTTTCGACAAGAGTTCCGTCTATGTCAAAAAACATTATCTTTCTGCTTTCTAAAGGCATGTTCTTCTTTTCGTTGTTCGTCTGTTTTCTCATTGTAAGTGAAATATCCTCTGTAAAAATATCGTTTTTGCAAAAAAAATACGTTTAATTGTCAAAAACAGTCAATACTTTAACATAAAGATGAAAAACTATCAAGGGTTTTGGTTGTAAAAATAAAACAAATATGATAAACTAAATCCAAATGCAAAAGGATGGGTGAATGACCATGAAATGGAAAAAGTTTACATTACATACAACAACGGCGGCAGTCGACTTTATAGGCGAACTGTTTGATGAGATAGGCATAGTCGGAATGGAGATAGAAGACAATATCCCGCTTTCGGATGCCGATACAAAGGGAATGTTCATAGACATTCTGCCGGAGCTCCCGCCGGATGACGGAAGCGCTAAGGTCAGCTTTTATCTCGATAATACCTATGATGTTCCGGCTACCTTGACGGCCGTTTTGGAAGGTATGAAAAAGATAGCCGAATTTGTTCCTGTGGGCAGCTGCGAGATAGATGCATCGGAGACCGAGGACAAGGACTGGATGAACAACTGGAAGGAGTTTTTTAAGCCCTTTACCGTGGATGATATCCTTATAAAGCCCACATGGGAGGAGATCCCGGAAGAGCACAAGGATAAGCTTCTTATACAGATAGACCCCGGCACGGCTTTCGGCACAGGGCAGCATGAGACGACTCAGCTTTGCATCCGCGCCATAAAGAAATATCTTAAAAAAGGTGACAAGGTCTTAGACCTGGGCTGCGGCAGCGGTATCCTTTCGATAACCGCCTTAAAGCTCGGAGCAGAGTCTGCAGTCGGAACCGATCTTGATGAAAACGCAATAGTTGCAACGGCGGAAAACAGAGAGGTAAACGATATAGCACCTGAAGACTTGAAAGTTATCTGCGGCAACATAATAGATGATAAGAGCGTAAAGGACGAAGTGGGTTACGATTGCTATGACATGGTGGTCTCAAACATTCTCGCAGAGGTCATAATCCCTCTTCAAAAAGAAGTTCCGCCTCATCTTAAAAAGGGCGGCATATATATCGCTTCGGGCATAATCAATCTCAAAGAGGCAGATGTCAAGGCCGCGCTTGAGGCAAACGATGCCTTCGAGCTTTTAGAGATAGATCATCAGAAGGACTGGGTGAGCATGGTCTGCCGCCGCAAATAGGATATGCAGCATTTTTATGTTAAAAACGACAAAATAGAAGGTCACAGACTGAGCCTTGAAGGTGAGGATTACAATCATTGCATAAATGTCCTCAGGATGAAGAAGGGTGAGGCTTTTATAGCCTGCGATGAGAGTGGTATGGAATATTACTGCATCATCGATTCTTTTGAAAACGGGGTAGTAAATGCGGATATTTCATACAGGCGTGCAAGTGAGCAGGAGCTTTCCTGCCCGGTGACCATATATCAGGGCATTCCCAAATCCGACAAGCTTGAGCTTATAATCCAAAAATGCGTTGAGCTTGGCGCTGTCCGCATAGTCCCCGTTGAAATGAAGAGATGCATCGCAAAAGTAGATGCTTCAAAGGCCGCATCAAAGCAGAAAAGATGGCAGGCCATTGCGGAGGCTGCGGCAAAGCAGTGCGGCAGGGGAATACTCCCCGAGGTCGGCATGCCAATGACATATACAAATGCCGTAAAGGATTCTGAAAATGCGGATGTAAAGCTTTTGCCCTATGAGCTTGCGGACGAGATAAGCTCCATGGATGAAACAAGAAAGGTTTTCGAATCCATATTGCCGGGACAGTCTGTAGCCGTATTTATAGGTCCTGAAGGCGGATTTGACGAAAGTGAAGTCGAAAAAGCATGTGAATGCGGTTTTAAGGCCGTAACGCTTGGAAAAAGGATCTTAAGGACCGAAACGGCAGGTCTTTATATAATGTCTGTTTTAGGATATCTTCTTGAAGGTAAATGACAAATGATAAACAAGAACAGGATAGCCTTGATGGCAAGGCTTGAGATGATAGAACAGAATAATAAAAAAGAGCTTGAGACCAACGATTATTACAGAAAAGAATATGTCGTATCTCATTTTCTTGTTGTCTGGCTCTATATTACGATCTTTTTTGCCATCATGGCGGGAGGAGCGGCTGTTCTTTTTATAGAGGAATATCCAAAGCAGGCCCAGACTGCGGACTGGATGTTCATGATCGTTTCGGGGCTTATGATATATGCGCTGGTCGTAGCGATATATATATTCCTTTCTCTTGTGATCTTTTCCGTGAGATACGGCAGATCGCAGCAGAAAGTAAAACAGTATGCCGGGCTTATGAGACAGCTTGGCGCTATGTATGAAAGGGAGGATGAAGGCGTTAAAAACCGCGCCCCGGCTCCCGCAGCATCAAAAAAAGCAAGGATAAAAACAGCTAAAAAGGAGAAGGGAGGCAGAACATGACGGCACTTATCGAATTCAGAGAACGTATAAGGCGTCTGTACGCAAACAGCGGAAGATTCGTAAATGCCGGGGCAGCTTTTCTGCTCATTGTGCTGACTCTTTTTATGACGGCTGCAACGCTTGGTTACAAGGGGCCTTTTTCATCGCCCGTAATAGTACTTGCCATAGCGCTTATCATGTGCTTTATGCCGCATTCGGCAATACTCACGATGCTTCTTGGAGTGATCGGCTATGAGATCTATACGGTCGGTCTTGAAGCGGCAATAGTGTATGCGGCGCTTTGCCTTGTATTTATTGCGATATATTTTATTTTTAAACCCGGCAAGAGCTATTGCATGTCCCTGGCCATTGTTTTGGGGCTTGCCCAGTTTTTCGGGCCGATGCCGGTGATAGCGGGCCTTATATTTACACCGTTTTACTCCATCCCCATGTGCATGGGAATTATCGTTTCGTCGTTTGTGACCTATGTTGCCGGCAATACGGGAATGTATGCGGCCTCATCATCGCTTTCGATATCAAAAAAGATACTTTCCACCGCCACGGGCGTTTTCCTGGATGAGAGTCTCTGGATAAACATTTTTCTGCTCGCAGGCGTCACGATAATCGTATACCTTATCCGAAAGCTTTCGGCAAGGAGAAGCTGGGTGATAGCGGTCATAACGGGATGCATCTGCACGTTTTTGCTTTCGATACTTGTGTCGACTGTACTTGGAGACCCTGTCAATTACCTTGTCCTCACCATCAATGTTTTGCTTGAGGCGGTAACGGGAGTGGTGCTCATTTTCTTCTTCTTCATGGTCGATTATTCAAGAGAGGAGATACTTCAGTTTGAAGACGACGAATATGTCTACTTTGTAAAGGCGGTCCCGAAGCTTTCCGTTGCCATTCAGGACATGAAGGTCACAAGGATAAAGGCACACAATATAAAGAACATCACAAGGACATCCGACAATGTGACATTCGTAAGAGAAAATACCGATACCACCTCATCCAATGATGATAAACGGCAGCTTCCGCCGCCCGAAGATACACTTACGGATGTTCCGGGCAGAAAAGAAGAGGATGTTGCAGAAGAAACCTTTGACCGGGCTAAAGAAGAAAATACGGCCGATACTTTAGGCCCGGAAAAAGATGAAGGGGCAGAAGAGATATATTCAGACACAATACAGTAATAAAGCCATATGGCTTTCTCCGGCTCATTTTGCAGGCATGATGCCGGGGCACACAGAGCCTGCGTCAAGGTATAAGAAATGTTTGATTCCGTACTCGACAGCCTGAATGATATGCTGTCATGGGTCACAGGGGCCATTGGATTTGGAAATATCATAGAGATACTGATCCTTTCGGTATGTCTGTATTATATTTTTATATGGTTCAAATCCACAAGGGCATGGACTCTTTTGAAAGGTCTTGTCATCATACTGATAGTTCTTGTGATCGCGGCGATCTTTAACATGCAGGTCATTACCGCCATATTAAACAGCATGTTCAGTGTCGGCATCATTGCTCTGATCGTGCTTTTCCAGCCGGAACTCAGGAGGGCCCTTGAACAGCTCGGAAGAAAGAAGATCTTTTCCGACGCGATACTTTTTGGCGATGCATACAAGGGCGCGCATTTTTCGGATGAATCGATGGAGACGATGATAGAAGCGTGCTTTGCCATGGGAAAGACCAAGACGGGAGCGCTTATTGTTCTTGAAAACAGAACGGCTCTGGGTGATTACGAAAAGACGGGGATCCCGCTTGACGCGACCATCACAAGACAGCTTCTTTTGCAGATATTTGAAAAGAACACACCTCTTCATGACGGTGCAATATTAGTCAGAAACGACCGCATAGTTGCCGCAACATGTTATCTTCCCGTAAGCCAGAATATGTCGATAAGCAAGGATCTTGGAACAAGGCACCGCGCGGCTCTGGGCGTCAGCGAGATATCGGACAGCCTTACGATAATTGTTTCCGAAGAGACCGGAAGCATAAGTGTTGCAGTGGGCGGCGATATAAAAGTTGATCTTACACGTGAAGAGCTCCGTGAATATATGATAGCCGTGCAGAATAAGCCGGATGAAAACAAGAGTCATCATTTCTTTGGAAGGGGGATAAGACGTAAGAATGAAAAAGATACTGTTGAATAATCTTTCGCTTAAGCTTCTTGCGCTCCTTCTCGGGATAATTCTCTGGATAGCGGTAATGTACAGTTTAAATCCGATGACCACAAAGACGATAACGGTCCCGGTAAATATCCTCTATGAAAGCGTGCTTACCGAACGTGATTGGATGTACACGGTACAGGGAAAAAGGGAAGCCGAAGTCACTGTAAAAGCAAAGAGCATCGATCTTGCAAAGATAACCGAAGATGACATTTATCTTTATGCCGATTTCAGGTATCTTGAGGGAAGCTCGACCGAAAGAAGAGCGACCATCAGTTACCAGCTCAAAAACAGCGCCATAGAAAGCCTTGTTTTTGTGGGCAACAATTATCTCACCATCAATCTTGAAGAAGTCATAACGCGTGAATTTGACAT
>JAEEGF012208091.1_pt1 | contig 17390 bp, 7 predicted proteins | sample 9134171 | NCBI WGS metagenome assembly JAEEGF01 (sample SAMN16246542, study PRJNA631951) | gut metagenome | biome: gut microbiome; feature: rumen; material: AP-attached | host: Bos | place: Iran: Karaj | collected 2018-10 | reverse complement strand
AAACCTTTAAAGTATATTTAAAACACTGACCACTATAAGGGAAATTGCCATTTATGCGGTTAGGTTTATCAATGTTTTCAAGCTGTTCAAAGCTTAGAATTTCAAATTTTCCATGAACACCACATTCTGATAAATCTAAGTCTTCACCGGACTCAAATTCCATATAAAAATTCACATCACTATGAACGAAAACTTCTGGTTCATCGAAATCTCCATGCCAAGCTTCCGAAACAGCATCATCTTTATTACGTTCTTCTCTCGGAAGCCGACCAGAACAGAAATAATCGATATCACTCAAATCAGTGCCACAAGAAGGATAGAAGCAGATGCTCTTATATTTTTTTAGTTCGTTTATTATGTTATTCATTATTATATTGTTATCTTTTATAGAAATTATCCTTAGATACCCTCTTTGTTAGAGGCTGTATAAAAACTAATTTTTAAGTCCAAATTAGATTGTGCTAATAGCCTACACATTTGTAATAAAAAGTATAGCGTATGGGCTTTAGCCCTGAAAGCTATACGTTTATGACAATGGGTAGGCTACAAACAAATGAGAAAGGGGATAATTAAATAGTATTATCAGAACGGGGCGTTTTCTGAAGCACCTTCTATAAGAGTCTTTATCGGAGCGGGACCAGCATCACTAGTGATAAGTTCCAAAATCCAATTTAGATTATCTAAATTAATAATAAGACCCCTTTTTACACCTAATCTGACTTTGCCTTTTTTATCTACTGTAAGTGTCATAGCACCTAAGGGAGTTTCTATAATACCACTTATTGAATTAATTTCATGATTATTGGGTTCAACAATATTGTAAGATTCATAATCTTCCATATGACCAGTCAATCTTGCACGGCGAATTTCTTTGTCTTTAGGATTTTCAACTACAATAGACTTCATAACAGTCAATCTGCCTTGAACCAGTTCCATACAGTGATTGTCAAATTCAACTCTTTCAACATGTTCGCCAGTAGCAGCAGATAAAGCCATCTCAATAAGTTTCTGAGGGCCCTGTTTCCCGAACAAATAAATTCTTTCAGGGGTTATTAAAAATTCACAGCTTTCAATGCGCTTAAATTCTTCTTTTGTAGTAATTCCATCTTTAAAGAATTCAACATTAAAGGATGCAAGATTTGAATAGAAACCTCTTATAACACCTTTATCGCAGTCGCAATCATGAAAACCAGGTGTTCCTGCATCTATATCAAAAATATCACCTTTCTGCATAATAGTATCGAAAGTTGTTTTTATATCATCTATTTTTAAATTCAAGCATTTAAACGATAGTGAAGAACCTTGAACTTCTATTTCATCAATAAGCATTTTTTGCCTCACAAAATTAGAGATTGTAATTTAATATCATATTCTAATTAATTAGAGCAAGATACCTCTTGTAATAACTCCATGAAATGTATTAGAGTATCTTTAGAAATTTATGGAGGTTTCTATAATGGCACTAGATTTAAAGAAAATTATTCCACCAGAACCCAAAACCCTTTTTGAACTTAATATAGACCCTGAAATTCTTACCAATCTAATCATTAAAGAGCTTTATCTTCATGGGAAAGATGTTCCAAGAAGAATTGCAAAGCGTTTGAAAGTTAACACAGAAATAGTTTCTGGTGTTATTGCAGATCTGAAGAAACAAGAATTAGTTGCAATGGTAGGCGGAACCGGTATGGGTGACGACTATCAGTATGGTCTTTATCCAAAAGGAATGGAAAGAGCCAGAAATATTCAGGAAAGAGATGCTTACGTAGGTGCTACACCAGTAAGTTTTGATGAATATATTAAAATCACAAAACAAATTCTTGCCGAATCCAAGTCTTCTTTCAGAATCAATCATGATTTCCTAGAAGAAAAATTAAGTGATCATACTGGTTATAGAGATGTTCTGTTCCAGATTGGTCAAGCTGTCTGCGCCCGCAAACCAGCTTTCGTTTATGGTTTTCCTGGGAATGGTAAAACATTCCTCTGTAGTTCTGTCGTAAAATTATTGCCTCCGATGATTGTTCCTTATGCTGTTGAAATTGGCGGTCAGTTGGTAAAAGTTTTCGACCCAAGCTGTCATCAGGTTATCGAAACTTTCGACATGGATGGTTTAGACCAAAGATGGGTAGCTGTAAATCCTCCTTTGATTACAGTCGGCGGTGAATTGACTCTTGACGACCTTGAAGTTAAATATAATAACAAATACGGCTGCTTTGACGTTCCACCACAGGTTAAAGCAACTGGCGGAGTTCTTCTCGTAGACGACTTAGGAAGACAGAGATGCGCAGTTGAAGAAATTTTCAACCGTTTTATCATTCCTCTTGAAAACAAGGTTGACTATATGGTTCTCGGTGGACAGCGTATGGAAGTTCCAACAGACGAAATCATACTCTTCAGTACTAACCTCGACCCAATGAAAATTGTTGATGATGCATTCTTAAGACGTTTGCCCTACAAGATTAACGTTAGAAATCCAAATGTTGAAGAATATACTGATATTTGGAAAGGCGTCTGCAACAAACTTGGTCTTAAGTTCGACCCCGAAAACATCAAACAGATTCTTGAAATCTATAAGGCCAAGAAACGCGGACTTCGCGCAGTTCATCCACGCGACATACTAAATATCATCAGAGATAGAAAACGTTATTTGGAAGACGAAAACGTAGCTATTACTCCTCAAGAAATCCAAGAAGCTTACGACATCTACTTCGTCACTGAAATGACCCTTGTAGAAACAATAGAATAAAGACCAAAACTTGAGACTCAAGACCATATATGGAGACACAAGATAAATGAGCGACTATAAAAAACTTTTAGTTTGGCAAAAAGCTATTGAATTAGCATTAGAAATATATAAATTAACTAAATCTTTGCCAGAAGACGAAAAGTTTGGACTTAGTTCTCAAATGAGAAGAGCTGCGATTTCAACACCTTCAAATATTGCAGAAGGTCAGAGTAGACATTCCAAAAAAGAATTTATTCATTTTTTAAGAATAGCACAAGGTTCAAATTCAGAATTAGAAACCCAATTAATTCTTTGTGAGAATCTTTCTTATCTATCAGATGATGATACAAAATCTGGTTTGTCTTTATGCACTCAAATAGACAAAATGATAAATTCATTAGTAAAGAAACAATATTCTGATTAAATGAAAGTCATGCATCTTGCATCTTGCATCTTGCGTCTTGCATCTTGCGTCTTGTGTCTTGTAACTTGAGTCTTATAACTTAAAGATGAACTTCCTATTCTTTCTTGAAAGTTGCTTATCAGGTATATTAGCCGGCTTATTAAGCTGGCTTTTATATCGTGGGGGGAATCCTTGGGATTTAATAGGTAACTTTCAAACAAGTTTAATGACTTCAAGCACGTTTTGCGGTCTTTTCGCAGGTCTAGTCTCTTCCATTCCTATTTTGATAATGGAAAGACGTTTTATCAAATCATTAAACTATTTTATATCACCATTTATAATCTGCTTTTCACTGACAGCTTTAGGCAGTACTATTTATTCTTTAATCATGGAGTCAATAATAGACAGTGGAACCAATATTCCCTTAACTGTTTTAAGATTTTTCTGGTGGCTCTTACTGGCTATTGGCCTGTCATGCACTTTCAGTTTTATATACAATAGTATTAAAATTCTATGCAAAACCCTCATGGGGTTTGTTCCAGCATTCATTGTTGCTGGTGCATTAATAGACAAATTATTTCTATTAGATAATTATTATTTGCTTTCTTTTCTATTTCTTGGTCTTATGATTGGACTAGGTTTTGTTATTATCTGGGAATTACTAAAAGAGGGCTGGCTAGATGAATATAGAGGTTACGGAATAACTTTCAGATATTATCTTGAAGATGATTTTTCTGTAGGCTCTTCAAATGAATGCGATTTAACCTTACCAGAAGGCCCAGAAGTTTTATTCTATATAACAGAAAAAGACTCTGTTCACGTCTTTGAACTTCAAAGTAGTGATTTCAGAGCCTCTGTCAATGGTTCAAAATTCCGCTACAGGGCACTAGTTGATGGTGATAAAATAAATATCGGAGAAAGAGATTTTATTTATCATTCAACTTTCTCTAGAATCAGAGAAGAAATGCCCGAAATTAGCTAATCATTCATTAAAAGTTAATCCCATAGCAATTAGAGAGTTATATATTTGATTTACAGCACTGTCGGCAGTTCCATCTGCTGCTCTAGCGAATGTAATCTGCACTCTTGCTCCATCTTCGTTACCAATAATGAAGTAACACCATGCAAGCATTGCATGAGCACCAGCATTAGTAACACCAATCGGGTGAATTGCAGTAAACACTGTTGAAGTTTCTTTTAAGCCAAGACTTTCTAATAATGAAGCTGCCTGCTGACAAGCAGTTTTGGTTCCCCTCTGCATTAAAGCAGCAGCCAAACCAATTTTAGCTTCATCATTTAATCCGGATGCCTGAGTAAAAGCTGAGTAACCAGATTCTGAGCCTGATGATTTAGTTAAAGCCCATCCAAGACCATTATAAGCACTAGCTTTTTGAGTGTCAGATATGCCTGAATTTAATAAAGCTTCATTGAATTTACTAATAGCACTGCTATAAGCACCGTATTTGAAATCTTCCCAACCACTGGCGATTAGAGAATCAACGTCTGTTTCAACAATTCCGCCGCCACCTGAGCCACCGCTGCTGTGTCCAGAACCACCGCCGCCACTAATAATATCTGATGGAACAGAATAACGACCAGTTCCACTGCTTGAACCACAGCCATTGGCTAGTGTCAATATAACAGCCATTATTGCAAATAATGCGATTAGCTTTTTATTCATCAGTCTTTCTCCAAATTAACACCTTACTTACTTAGTCAATTCGGAGAAGACCTCCGAAAGACTATTTCAGAACAGCTATTTTCAGCGTATACTTAGCTTTTTTGCCCCAATTGATAGGATCTCTTACTTCAATTCTAGCAATATAGGCGCCATTTGCTACTTTCTTGCCTTTCTTGTTTCTTAAATCCCAACGAGCTTCATAGATATTGGCCTTTCCACCTCTCATATCAATGTTACTAGCATCTGCGACAAGGTGACCGGCAACGTCATAAATTTTTACACTTACTTCATCGGCATTTATTTGATTTCCGCTAACCTTAAATCTGATTTTTGAATAATTTTTTGCAGGATTCGGGTAGCTTGATACATCTTCAATTACCAAAGAAATAAGTGCTGTAAAGCGTCCAGAATCAATTGAAGCCCTATTACCAGCTAGGTCAATCACATTAATACCTAATTCGTGTTCACCAGTATTAAGACTAGGCGGTGTAAACTTAGCAACAGTACCATCTTTGCTGAGCATTACATCATATTCTTTTCCATCCAAGACGGCTTTTATATTATTCTTATCAATTCCTGATGCATATTCGGTAATATTCCAAGTAAATACAGGCTTAGATGTCTTGATTACCTTCGTTAAGTCATTGGTTATTGATGCTCTTGGAGCCATAGTATCTTTCATGACAGCAAACAAACTACCGTCTTTTGTAGAGAATCTGGCTGTTCCACTAGCAACAGAAGTCTTAACCAATTTCCAAGTGTTATTGGTATATTCATATAGACCAGCATTTGTTGCAGCTAATTGTTCATCACTAAGTTTCATGCTGATATTAACAGACTTAGTAAGACTATCTGTTGGAACAATAAGCTTATAGCCGTCACCAAAGGGTGTAAGTTCCTGAACTACTTTATCGTTCTGAGCATTGATGTCTATAGTAGCTCTCAACGAAGCTCTTGTTTCTGTATTCATTCCTTCAGAAACAGCAGGAATAATTGATGCTCTAACAGCAGTATCAGAAGCATTTTCAATCTTAACCAACTGTTCAGTCATAAACATTACAGTTGAATTAGATTTCAAGCTACCCTTTTCAAATACAACAGTTGCAACCTTATCTGCTGATGTTATAGAAGCTCGTGCAGAAGAACTTACATAAGCAGTTGTAAAGCTGTAATTGCCTGTTCCAACGTTATTTGATAAGTCTGTAGCAGTAACTTTTATTGTTGCAACACCAGCATAATTAGAATCAAGGTGGTAACCACCTGTAAATATTCTATTATTACCAGTTGATACAAGCTGAATACTGTTAGCAACAGTTCCAGTCTGGCTGATTACTGCAGTTGGAAGTCCAGAAATATCTTCATTTGCTTTAACAGCGATAACTATATCTCTTACATTTGCTGGAGTGCTGAAAGCGGTAATAATTAAAACAGGAGGAGTAATATCACGACCTTCAAAAGTAATATTAGTATCACTCTTATTTCCAGACAAATCTTTAACATCTTTTACTGTTAAAGTATAATTTGTGCCTTCTTCAATATCACTTGAAGAAGTAATAGTAACAGATTTATTATCAGCTCTTAATACAACAGAAGTTATCGGAACATCTGTTCCACCAATTGCCAGTTTGTAATTTGCAACAGTTATTGCACTACCAGATTCAACCTGTTCATCAAAGACTACATTGAACTGTTTCTGAGAATTCAAACCATCATAAGTTATAGCAACTATACTAGGTCCTTTTGTATCTGCAGTAAACTTAGCAGTATTATTACCAGCTGTGATTGAATCACCATCAATACTCTTAACAGTATCTGCCGGAACAGTTACTGTATATTCAATATTATGCTGATTAACAGTTAATGCAGGTGTAATAGAAGCCATAACTATGGTTGCATCACTTGAGCTCAATGTAGCATTAGAAATCTGCAAACCAGGAGGATTAATTGGACTGATAGTATAAGCAGCTCCGATTGTTGTAGGTTCAACTTTCTGGCTGAATACCATTTTAATAGAATCAAGTCCGACCTGTTCAACACCTGTTAATGAGAATACTGAACGAATCAATGTTACTTCTTTGGTCAGAGTGCCTTCATTGCCAGCAAGGTCAGAAACTTTAATAGTGTAAGTTCCATCAGGAACAGGAGCACCATTGTCGTCATTACCATCCCATACTGCATATAAGTCACTTCCGGTTTTTACAGTAAAGATTTCTCTAAGAACAGTATTACCAGACATAATCTTGACTATGCCAGTACCATCATCTAATGGGTCATCAGCAACAGTACTGTCAACAATCATAATCTTAAGATTGTTAAGTCTTGCATTGAATCTATCTATTCCAGGATCACCAACAGGAGTCAAATCTGCAGTAACCTTCTGAAGAGTTATATTAGTAATATTTGGAGCAGTTCTATCTATATATAATGTAGCAACTGGTTTGCTGGAAGCATTCAAACCGACACCAATATTACCTGCAGTATCAACAAGGTCAACTGCCCAACTTCCGACCAAAGCTTCTGTTGCACTAACAGAACCATTACCATCAAATGCAATTGTATAGCCAGAATTACCATAAGAACTCATTACATAGGTATTTATAATATCATGCTGAGCTGGATCTGGATTTTTTCTAGACAAACGCATTTTCATGGTTTGACCTAAATCACCAGTAATTACGTTAATTCTAGCAGAAGATTGAGCACTAGGACTGAAATAAGCAATATTATTAACAACTTTTAAATTCGGGAATTGCCATTCGATAACTTTTGGTGAAGAATTATCGTAAACAATCTGACCAGTACGGCTTCCTTCATTGCCAGCAGCATCAAAGAACTTAATTAAATAAGTAATCTGGTAATTAGAGGTAATTAAAGTTCCGTCATCTCTTCTACCATCCCATTCTGCATACCATTCAGTAGCAGATGAAGCTTGAACAGCATCAAGTCTTCTTACCAAAGTTGCTCCATCTATAGTATAGATTCTTATTTCTCCAGTATTTCCTTCTGGAGCAGAATCAAAGGTTACAGTAATAGTAGCAACACCAAGACCTTCACCCATACCATAAGGATGAGCAACAGTATCTTCATAGTAATTTGAACTTACAGAGGGGCTGTAAGCTACATTTGTCTGATAATCATCTGCTGAATTAGCTGTTGTATATTGCAAAGTCTTAACAATAATACTATTAATAGTCGGGCCTTTAGACTTAATATCAAGATAATCTGCTAAGGTTACATCTGCCAAAGCATTTCCAGCTTCGTCGTAACCGCCGCTTATCATGAAATAAGCTTTGCCCTGAGTAGTATTGCTATCAAAGTCTGCAGCATTGAGATATTCAGCTTCAGTTGGGCTTTGCCATCTACTGAAGGTAAATGGCATTACTGTTGCTCCTGCTGAAGTTACAAGTTTCAAAGCAGGCATTGCAGATGTATTAGTGCTTTGGAACATGTTTTCACTGAATGTAACAACGACCTTAACATTATTCTTGGATGCTACTCCAACAACATAGTCAACAGGAGCCACATTAGCCACAGTAGAAGTAGCAGTCAATACAGTTGGTGCACAGTTATCAAATTCCATTGGATAACTAGCTACCTGATTAAATCCTGTTGGATAAGCTGTTCCTTCCATCTTTTTAGTAAGATCGTATGAGAAAGAAGCAGTATCTTCAAAGCTTTGAGTTGCTCTGAATATATCAGTAAAGCCTTCGACCTTAACATATACAGGTTCTCTTTGGAAGGTTCCAGCTTCAGATAAGCCTGAGTTAGCAAATCTTACATAGGTTCTACTTACACCACCCTGATTATGTTCTCCCCATTCAACAAAGGTTCCAGAATCTATTAAACTGTCACCATTTTGAGTATATAACTTCAAGGTTGGAGTTACATTCTGGGCAATAGGAACTCTGATATTGCTGGAAAGTGTAGCTGTTTCAAAACTTACTTCATACATAAAGGTGTTTGCTGTATGACCTTTAAATAAAGTTCTACCAGCTAAGCCTTCTACTACTGGAGTTAAAGCTACAGAATAAATCTTAGGTTCTGCGAATTCACTACCGCTTGGCATTACTGTTTCAATTAAAGCACCATTATTATTAGAATCTGCAAATGGTTCACTTAAATTGCCCCAAAGGTCTCTAAATGCTCCGTTTTCACATCTCAAGTAGAATTGGCTTGTTCCCCAAGCCAATATAGTATTTAAAGCTGTATCGGTAAGTGGAATACGAACTGTAGATGAAGCAAAATCATTCAAAGAGGTATAACTTGTAGCACCAGAATTCCAATTAACCATTGCGGGAATTGTGCCAGAAGTACCTAAACAGATATTATTGCCTGTGCTGACTCTTTCATCTGAACAAATGTATATTCTAGACAAATCAGCAGGCATGGTTTTTCCAATCTGAAGGCTGGTTGCAGAGTATGTATCCTGGAACAATCTTGCTCTACGATTATTGAAGTTAATAGTGAGCATTGGAACTGTTCCACTCAAATCAAGTTTTACTTCAGAGGTCATAGAGAAAGGACTTACCAATGGAGTTAAACTTGCAGCTATTGAATAACCTGGTAATATAGCATTGATTCTATTACCGTTTATATCTCTAATGAAAGCTGGCGGATCATATTCAGAATCGTTAACCTGCAATCTGATTTCAGAAGCTCTATTACCATAAGTTAAAGCAATCCAGTCCTTAGCATCCTGAGAAAGCTTGATACCTACAGAATCTGCATTACAACTAGAAGTATTGTAAGTATCTCCGAGATCATAAGTATCGCTTCCAGGCTGCATTCTGTATCTAACATTCCAAAGTTCTGACTGAGAGGAATTATTATACCAGATTGCCAACTTGCTGATTGAATCTTCTGTTAAAGTGGTTTTATCCATAGACTTATCAAATGTCAAATGTAAATAATCACCATCAATATTAGTTGATGCAGCATTATAACGACCACCAATAAGATTTGGTCTATCACAATACTGTTCATTGCTGATAGTTATTTCCATTGGAGAACCTCTTAAAACAGGAGTTATCCAGTTATTAGCAACATCAACACCTAAACCGGTTTCTTTGTAATTTATATCTGTTGTATCAGTAATCTGGCCAGGTTCATCATCCATACTTGCAATAGAAAGGAACAACTTAGTTGAACCCCAGTCAGCAATTTTGCTCTTTGTTGTTTTACCAAGCAAAAATGATACATATTGTGAATTAGATGTTAGAGGAGAAACTTTTTCATAGTCTTCCGGATCAGCAGAAACAGGAGTTGAAGAAAACTTGACTGCTGTGCCCTGAAAAACATCTACGTCTTTATGAAGACTCTGAACTCCTGAAACATTAGCTCTACCCATTCTTATATTGTCTACGTCAATGGTTCCTGGCTGAACTGGTTCAGAGAATTGTATAGTAAGCATAGCTCCGTCATAAGCCATATTTTCAACAACAGGTCGTTTGGTATCTATGCCGAGAAGATTAACAGTATCTTCAAAAAAGTTCTTATTACCTGCACCATCAACAACCCATATTTTGAAAGTATAACTAGCTAAATCTACTTCAGAATCGCTTATATAGTGATCGTATCTATCTCCGTAAGTAATTCCTGCAACTGTTTCAAAAACAGTGCAATTAGCCCCTGTACTAGGTTTAAGTAAATAGGTTGAAGTACCATTAATAGGTGATAAATCAATATAGGCATAACCCTTACCTATAGTAGCGTTAATACCTTCTGTTAATGTTACCTTAACATGTATACTATCTGTAGCTAAGCCATTCCAGACATTAACGCCAGTCCAGGAGTCAGCATTTGTATTTACACATTCAATATAAGTTTCAGTATGTGAAGTACTGATTTGCGGTGGCTTATTATCTATCTTAATTGCAGGTGATGGTGTAATCAAACTAGAAGAAGCGGTGTTATCTGCATCATCAGTTGCAAAAATCTTAATTTTTACAGCTTCTTCATTTATTATACGCCATTCATTTTCACCAACAACTTCTCCTGCTTTTCTAGTACCTGTAGCAACTTCAAAGTTACCAATCCAAACATCTGTACCAGTATTTCTTACTAATGGAACATAACCTAATATTTCACCATTGTTAGGCATATATAATACGGCAGTTGCAGAAGCAAAATCATCGAAGAATTTAATTTCTGTCTTAACTTCCATAAAATCGCCAATATTTGCAGAATATGAAGCTGTATTATCGCCGTTTTCATCTACAATAGTCAGTTTTGTAGAACCATTTACAACAAGAGGCATTTTGGTATCAACAGGGAACTCACCAGTAACTGTAGTAGTATACATGGTTTCTGTTGTAGAATCCGGGTGAAGAACTCTAATTATGAAATCAATACTTTCTGCATCAGTTCCACGATTAAGTTTAACAGTCGGAGATGCGACAAATTCACCAGTATACAGATATGGGTCTCCAGAATCTCCATCCCATGTTAATTCTACCCAACAACGTTTTTCAGGATTTTCAACATCACCAGTGTAGAAAGCATTACTATCTGAATCTGTTATTCCACCTATATCTACAACAACTTTTGTTGGAGGAGTATTATTATCTTCAAATGCACCTCTTAGGTTACAGCTAATTCTTACTGTATCACCAGGATTCAAGATACCATTTGAATTTTTATCATCAATTATTGCTACTGAAGTCTGATTTACTTCAGGAATTTTCGAAATAAATCTTATGATTTCAGTTTGAGCAACTGTCATATTTCCAGAAGAATCTTTAGCAATTATAGCCAGTCTATTCTTTGATAAGAGACCTTCAGGAACAGTGAATGTGGCAGAGTATTTATTACTACCAGGTGTAACTTCCATTATTGTTCCACCTGGAGGAGTCATATTATTTGCCGAATAAAGCTCTGTAAAATCAAGCAATGGAGCTAAACCATCATTGCCAGTAACATTTGCTTCAATCTTTATAACATCATTCTTATTTGCTTCGCCCTGTCTTCCGGTATCGTATGTGAAAGTTACTGGAGCTACCAATATTTCAGGCGGTTTATTATCTACCTTTACATTGTTAGGAGTATCCATTATCGTTTGGTTACCATTTTCATCTGTTGCAGTAACAGTCAAGGTAACAGCTTCATTATTGGTAGAACCTTTCTTAGGCTCAATAACTTCTTCGGCTTTATAACCGCTAATAGAGGTTACAACAGGAATAGAATAAGCAGTATTGTTATATCCGAATTTAGTCAAATCAACAGTAACGCTTGCATTTGCTGAAAGATTTACTGTTAATGTAACTGAATCTGTTGCGTAAACAGGAGCAACAACAAAGGAACCGTCTAAGTCAACTATATCGTTGCCGTTGGTATCTGTAGTCTGAGCAAAAGTAATACTGTCAATTTCTACCGGGCAATTATCTACGAAGAAACTCTTTGGAGCATTAGTTTCTACAAAGTTTCCTGCATCATCAGTTATTTTACATTTAAATAAAACATCTTCGCCGTTGGTATCACCCTTTTCAACAGTATAGGTGTATGTCCAGATGTTATCGCCAATATCTTCCAGTTTTTGAGCAGATGAACCACCCAACTTTTTAAGATTTACTGTTACAGAAGCATTATCAAAAGTTGAGGGGTCAACTTCAACAGTAAATTTAATCTGATCACCAACGTTTACTACGCCTGATTTTCCTTTTTTCTTTATATGAGTTACGCTGAAATCATTGCAGACAGGTCGGCGGCAGTCAACTACAAATGGTGACGATATGCCACTCATTTTATTTCCTGCTTTATCATATACATTTGCAGTAAATACATAGCTAGGATTTTCTATGGCTGCATCTTTACAATCTATAACAAGGTAATATCTGTTCAAAGCTGTGTCAAACTGATCATAAGGAATAATGCAGTTACTGCTACTACCAATAATGGATAAATCCATATAGCAGTAACCTTCATCAGCATCATCAACAGGAACAATTATTTCAATTCTATCACCTATATTAATTACACCAGTTTTAGCAGTATCTGTCAGGAAATTAATACCTATTGGACCTACAACTGGCTTCTGATTGTCTATTTTAACTTGAATAGATCTTGTAACAGTATTGCCAGCATTATCTTTGGCGACGGCAGTAAAGTTATTGTCAAAATTCAAATTACCAGCAGGAATATCAAAAGAATAAGTATACCAACCACCACCATAATTAAGTTCAGTATTATCACTCTGCCCTTCAAAAGCAGATAAATCCATAGTAACAGTTTCACCATCATGAACAGTTGATGTAGAACTAGCTAACTGAACTTTAAAAGTTATTCTATCGCCTGCTTTTACAAATTTATGTGTAGCAGAAAGAGCTGGATTGACAGTATATGTCGCATTCAAAATCAATGGTGGTTCTGTATCAACCATCAGATTTCCTGTTGTAGTATCTACAATATTACCAGCATTATCTTGAGCATAAACAACAAAACTTAATGATTGATCAATACCGCCTGGCAACATAGGATTAATAGATTCACTGACGACATGATCTAATCTGTAACTGACCCCAGAGAACAAACTTAATTCAGCCTTATCAGAACCGCCTAACTTACTGATATCTGCATAAACAATTCCATTGTCTGGATTACCAACAGAAGCAGTAATAGCTATTTGATCGCCTAATTTTACAGGCTGATTAGCTGATGTTACATTTATAAATTGAGCTGCACTTATAGTAGGAGGTAAGTTATCAACATAGATTACAGGCATTGTAACCTGAGTAATAATATTACCCGCAATATCTTTAGCAGTAACAGTAAAAGCTCTTGGAATATTATCTTCTGAAGTATATTGACCAACATTATAATTCAAACAAAAACTTGTTGTAGCAACAGAAGGAGCAGTAGAACCATCAGCGAAAGGAATTATCTGATTAGAAACACCACCTATTGCAGATAAATCTACCAATAAGGTGACATCTGTCATCAAAGATGACATATCACCGAATATTTGAAGATTATCATCAATTATAGCTACGTTAGACAAAAGACCTTTTACAGGATCAGTAATTTTTATAGATAAGGTTTTAAATTCTGGTGGGAGAGTATCGAGCCTTATATAGTTTGTGGATTTCTTTACAGTGTTTTCTGCATCATCCATTACTGTTATGTCGAAACAGGTTGAAATATTGGATATATTTTCTTCTGTAACTGGATGAGAATATTCATAAACAGCCATAGCCCCAATAGTATCACCGGAAACATGTTCCATTGTGACAGGTCCACCCGGGAAAAGCAAAGAGTTTGAAGCGGTAACAATATCGTTATCCCATTTGCTGATTACAGCCTGTATTTTAATAGTATCTCCAACAGTAACATACTGCTTGTTTGATGTCTGGTTTACTGCAGTAGCCGATTGAACTACAGGATTAATAGTATCGTAGTTTATGGCAGCTGAAGTCCAGGTAACAGAGTTACCAGCTTCATTCATAGCAGTTACTGGGAAACTGAGGTTGGTGCCCTCTTTATTTGCAGGCATAACAACACTGCAGGTGAAAGTGTTTGCATTGGCACCCATATCTACATAGCCTAATCCCAATGCACTTAAATCAGCATACATTGTTTCGCCGTTATTTGAATTATTGAGCTTAAAAGTAATAGTTAAAGTATCGTTTTTCTTAAAAGTTCCATCCGAAGAAGTACCACGATTTGTAGATGGTCTGCCGTTAGCTGAAGGGCGTTTACTATTCAGGACAAATCCAGTGGTAACAGACTGAGTGCTTCCTGAGTTATCATCAAAAATAAATTGAATCTGACTATTAACATTACCGGCACTAACTGTATATATGGCAGAATACAAGCCGTTGCCGATATCAACCAATGGTAACTGGGTGAATCCTAAAGAAGGTAATGAAGTAACATATATAGTTGCATCGTCAGTAGTGGATCTACAAGTTAAAGTAATTGTATCTCCAATACCTGCAATTCCATCGCCATTAGCATCAGAAGTTAAAGCTACTGCAGGGTTCCTTATATCAGCTTGCACTGTAGAAGCCGTTGTCATAAAAAGAATTAGCAGAAAAATGCTAAAACACCAATAAAAAGACTTGTTTGTTACCTTATTGTTTGCCATATTTATATATTTCTCCTGTGAAACACCCTTGGTTTCAACTATTTTTTACAAGACAAAAGCGTGCACAGTATATTTTTAGTGCACAGCTTAATTTACTATAACATTAAATTATTCTAAAAAAAATACCCCGTGCACAATTTTTTTATTTATTTTTGTGCACGGGGTATTCTAATTTTTCTAATTGAATAATCCAGCGGCTGTTAAAGTTGTAAAAATCTGATAAACAGTTCCTGTAGTTGATGAATCATCTACACGCGCTTGATTTATCTGAGCTTTAGCTAATTCTGGCTGATTTCTCCAATAATATGCATAGGCAAGCATAGCATGAGCTTCTGGTGAACTAACACCGATACAAGTATGTTCTATACCTAATACAAAAGTTGGATTAGCTAATTGAAGTTCATCTGCCAATAGTTGTATTGCTCTATCAAAATTTGAATCTCCTGTAGCTTGAATTAAAGCTAAAGCATAACCTAATATAGATTCTTTATAGGCATTAGTATTAAGCTCACCCATTTGATAAGAAGCTTTAAAATCATCTAACCCTTCAATAGTATTGTAATATTTGGCTCTTGCCCAACCACGACCGTTATAAGCCTGCTGACGCTGTTCTGGAGTAGAATTGGAATTAGATATAACATGATCAAAATAAGTCATGCTTCCACCATAATTTCCCTCTTTCATTATTTCCCAACCTCTTTTTAACAAATCAGCAGGAGTAAGATATTCTATTGAGGTTCCAGTTCCAGTACCGCTACCAGTGCCAGTGCCTGTTCCTGTTTGAGTTTGTGTATAAGTACCAGTATTTGTTCCAGGAATAATTATTGGACCAGTTGGGTTTTCTCCTGGTAAAGTTTGTCGACCTTCTCCACCACCTGAACCACCACAACCAATTAACATAATAGCGGTAGCAAGCATAAACGAAAATACCACTTTATAAATTACTATCATGTTAATTTTTTTCATAGCTATCCCATTTAAATAAAATAATTATTTTGAAAATTATCGGAATAATTAGACTAATTTATTAGAAAAAAAAACCTCAGCTTTCGCTGAGGTTTTTTTAGAAACTTACTAGACAATAAAGTTATCTATTCTGAATTGTCTTATCAAGTGTTCTAATGTCAAGTTCGTGACCAAATACTGGTAATGAAGTCTTAAATGTTCTCCTATTTGGTGTGTCCTTACCAAAATGAACAGTTCCCCAAGACCAATCGCCATTACCATCTTCAGCACCACCAAGGTAATAGTCCCAATCTCTTGCATTGTCTTCAGATACAATGGTTATAGGAATAGCCATTGGGAATTGACCAGAATTACCTCTGAACAATGTATTCAATTCTACTGTTGAAGAAGAAATATTCAGATTAGTTGCACCATCTACATTTGCTGCTGAAATCCAACCATTTGTGGTTTTAATACTTTTGGTTATCGGACTCTGAGAACCACTACGTCCGTCAGTATCAAAGTATTTAAGAGTTAATGTTGCGGTTGCATTACCACAGTTATCGTTAACATAGGCTTTGAAATTACATTCAACGTTATCTTCAACTGCTAATGGAGGAATCCTTTCTTTAACCAGATTAATATATACAGCATTATCTTTCAAAGATTCTCCAGTAGAAATATCATCAGATACAGGAAGCATAGCCTTATATGGACCAGCTACATTATTATATCTAACCAATCCTGTTGAATCTGTTGAAGCCCAGGTATTTCCTCTTAAGAATGTACTATTAAGACTCTGAGAGAAATAATAGTCTTCACCACTAACTCTATAAGATGGAGCCTTTGCTGGGTCTGTTGCCACATCAGAATTTACTTCATATGGGAAATATGAAACAAGATCATTCTTAGCATCATGAACAGAGCCATAACCAATAGGTGGAATATCGTCCTTAACATTCAGAACAACGTTAAGTTCTTTTTCACCTGTATAGTTACCAGAAGAGTCTGTTAAGCTAACAAAGAACTTATAAGGTCTGATGCTGTTTCCACTTCTATAACCTGGTGTATTATTTGCATAACCATCAGGAATCTTATTCTGGCTTGCACCATCTTTATTAGTACCAATCTTAATACTATTAACCGGTATACTATATGCCAAAGTAGCATCATAAACAGTTGTAGCACCAACTGTTCTAGAAGAACTCATTGCACTCAAAGCCAAGGATTCCTGATACTTAGCATCATGTTTTTCACCAGCACGATAGTGGACGGCATACTCAGAGTTATCGTCGCTATTGAACTGTCTTCCTTTTGATGCAAATAAATTATCAGCCTTATCTAAAGTAACTTTACCACTAATTGCATCACGACCTACAGTTTCAAAACCAAGTCTTACATCTCTAGCCTGTCTTGAGAACAATGGCTTATAGTTCAAATCTGAAGTCATTTGCTTCATATCTTTTCTAGTTCTGATATCTTCCTTTATACCAGTTTTACCAGGAAGCCTACCATTCTTCTTCATATCATCAAATAAAGTTTTGAGTAAAGAATTATTATT
>JAEEGF010261116.1_pt1 | contig 17391 bp, 11 predicted proteins | sample 9134171 | NCBI WGS metagenome assembly JAEEGF01 (sample SAMN16246542, study PRJNA631951) | gut metagenome | biome: gut microbiome; feature: rumen; material: AP-attached | host: Bos | place: Iran: Karaj | collected 2018-10 | reverse complement strand
GAATTGGTATCTGGCTTGCTCCCGCAGTGAATATCCATTGGAATCCTTTATGTGGCCGTAATTTTGAGTATCTTTCCGAAGATCCGTTGCTTGCGGGTAAAATGGCGGCCGCTTTGGTTCGAGGACTTCAGAAGCAAGGGGTCTCGGCTTCGGTAAAACATTTTGCCTGCAATAACAAAGAAACGAATCGTAAGGAATCCGACTCGCGCGTGTCAGAGCGCGCATTACGGGAAATCTATCTGAAAGCATTTGAGATCTGCGTAAAGGAAGGACAATGCTGGAGCATTATGAGCGCGTATAATCTCCTCAATGGCGTTCGTTGTTCCGAGAATAGGGATCTTCTTACAGGGATTCTTCGAGAAGAATGGGGCTTTACGGGTGTGACAGAATCAGACTGGGTAACCCATGGCCTTCATGAAAAAGAGGTTTTAGCGGGCAACAACATTAAAATGCCCTGCGGGAGACCGAACGATCTTCTGCAACGGGTCCTGGCAGGAAGCCTCTCTGAAAAAGAGCTTGAAGATGCCGCGGGAAATGTGTTGAAGCTAATCTTGAAGATTTACTGATGATAAATGTCGGTGTCAGAATCTCTGACACCGCCGTTTTAATCTCTTCAACGTAAAAGTTGAGGGTTACTTCCTGCAGGTTCTTGCATAATCGGATGGACACATTCCAAATGCTTTCTTGAATTCTCTGCTGAAATAGGCGATCTCGTTATATCCGGAAAGAGCAGCTGCTTCAGAAACGGAGTACAGATTCGAAGCCAGTAATTCTCTTGCACGTGATAACCGCAATTGGTTGATATATTTGATTGGAGATACGCCATAGATTTGTTTGAAAATACTCCTAAAGTACTCTGGCGTAATACCGCATGCTTTCGCCAAAGAAGAAACTTCAAGCGTTTTCTCCGTGTAATGAGTATGGATGTCATTTACCGCCGGGAGAATCAGGTCTTTTTTTACGGAGAGTTTGTAATCGGAAGAACTCTCTGATTCCATCAGATAAATCATCTGGTAAAGCAGGGACATGCACTTCAGACGGTAACCGGGACGATGATCCCGCCAGATGCCTTCTATGCTTTTGAATAATTCAAGCATTTGATGAGGGTGAGGGCTATGATAAACCATGGGAGCAGCACACGGCAATAAATCAATCTGAAAGTTGACGGCATAGCAATCTCCCGGTGAAGCCATGCTTACTGTATAACTGGAGCCTTTCGGAAGGAAAATGATCTCTCCCTCTTTTATGGTCATACGCTCGTTATTCACAAACTGAAATACCGCGGAACGATTGCACTGATAGGCAAATCCGCTGCTTGGCCGGTCTATGTGGACCGGCTTATGTGTGCCTGACGGAACGTAACAGGCCAATTCAATCTTACGGATCAAGAGATCTTTCGACACCGCGTCCAGCATTTTCTTTCCTCGGGTACGTTTTTCAAATACTATAAAAAAGAGTTTTGAAATAGTCAAATACTTTTGATTATTGATTGTTGTTATTTTTAAAACAAGATAACATAAATACACAGACCATCCACGGAGGAGCGACAGATGAAGGCTTATGACGAGGTTAAGGATCGGTTACAAAAACAGTTTCAGGAGATCGAATGGATCCCGGAAAGCGGAATCAACCCTGAGGCTCTTGAGGCACGATGTGCAGAATTGACACACGCCTTAACAGACTGCTCTAAGGCGCTCATAAAAGCAAAAACTTTTGAAATGATCGCATATGAGTCCAGGATCGCCATTGATAAAGATGACCTTTTTCAGGATAAGCTTTTCGACGGAAATCTGATGAAGAAGCAAAGAAGCACATGGGAGAAGGAGATCACAGGACGATATCTTCGGGATGAGACAGAAGACGCAAAGCGGGCATGGGATCGTTATGGTTCATATCAAAGCATCGGAGATTATGGCCATACTTCTCCAAATTCCGAATTGCTCTTAAAACTGGGCTTTCCAGGGCTTCTCAAACGTGCGGAAATGTATTCTAAAAGATCCGGCTTAACGGAAAAACAGAAAGAATACTATGAATCTTTACGAATCGTTCTGGAGTCTATGATTCATGTGGCAGAGAGGCTTTCGGACGCGATTGAACCGTATCACGAGGAGAATGCAAGGGCGCTCAGCCACATTGCCAAAGGAGTCCCGGAAACCCTCTATGAAGCCATGCAGCTTCTGGTATTGTATTTCTTTCTCCACGAGTATGTGGCCGGGACTCGCGTCCGAACACTGGGGAGGCTGGACGTTCTTCTGACACCATTTTACAAAAAGGATCTGGAAGAAGGAAGGTTAACAGAGGAAGAGGTCCGGGAACTGTTTCGCTTTTTCCTGAACAAGTTTTGGAGCGCCAAGGTTCCTTACGATCTGCCGTTCTGTCTTGGAGGCATGGACGATGACGGGCAGGATGTGACAAACGAACTCTCGTCATTGATTGTCGAAGTCTATGATGGAATGAACATTTACAGTCCGAAGATACACATCCGCGTTTCTGAGAAAACCCCGCGAGATTTCGTGAAAAAGGTTCTTTCCTGTGTGAGGCACGGACATTCCAGTTTTGTATTCGTCAATGACCGTATTGCGATTAAGAGTCTTGAGAATGCTGGGATCCCAGAGCGTGACGCGAGACATTATGTGCCAATTGGATGCTATGAACCTGCAGTCTGGGGCAGAGAGATCGGCTGTACAGGTAACGGAGGCGTGAATCTGGCAAAGGCGGTTGAACTCGTGTTCACCAATGGAAGAGATTCGTTGAGTGGAGACTTGATCGGCGTTGAAACAGGGGTTATCCGCAATTACAGGGAATTCGTCGATGCAGTAAAGACACAGATAGCCTTTTTGACCGATAGGGCAGTAACCCATATCATCCATGTCGAACACTATTACGGAGACATCAATCCGGATCCTATTTTGTCCTGCCAGTATGACAGAAGCGTGGAAGCAGGAGTGGATGTATATGAAGGAGGCGCGCAATATAACAACAGTTCCTTATATTTCTATGCAATCGCAACACTGACAGATTCAATGATTGCAGTGAAAAAACTGGTGTTTGAGCGGAAAATGGTTTCCTTCCGGGAGCTTGGGGAAATCCTGAAGAGCAACTGGACGGGAAGAGAGGATATCAGAACTGCGGCAAAAATGCTTCCGGAAAAGTATGGCAATAACGAGCCGGAGGCAGATGCGATTGCCGTTGAAATGTCAGAATACGCAGCCGGGCTTATTCTTGGAAAGCCCAATGGACGCGGGGGTGTTTTCAAGCCGGCGCTGTTTTCTATTGATTTTTGCTTCCCCTTAGGCGAAAAAACCATGGCAACGCCGGATGGAAGGAAGAGGGGAGAACCTCTTTCCAAAAACCTTTCAGCCGTGACAGGGATGGATCGGAAAGGGATCACCGCATTGGTCGATTCTGTGACCAAGATCGATTTCACAAAGTTTCCTACCGGATCAGTACTTGACGTGCTGATTCATCCTTCCGCCGTATCCGGGGAAGATGGTCTGGATGCTTTTTATGGGTTGCTTATCACGTATTTTCAGAAGGGCGGTTTTGCGATGCATGGTAATGTGTTCAGCTCGGAAGAATTAAAAAAGGCTCAGGAGAACCCGGAACAGTACCGGAATCTTCAGGTAAGAGTATGTGGCTGGAACGCTTATTTTGTGGATCTTTCCAGAAAAGAACAGGACTCTTTCATCAAACAGGCAGAGAATAATGAAGGATGATTTCATCAAAGACTATGATAGCAAGAATCTTTGAAATAAAACGGTTTGCTGTTCATGATGGACCAGGGATCCGCACAACGGTTTTCTTCAAAGGATGCCTCTTGAGATGCGTATGGTGTCACAATCCCGAAGGGCTAAAAACGGACCCGGAGCTGGCTTTTTATGAAGGAAGATGTGTTTCTTGCGGAAAATGTGTCTCTGAATGCCCGGAAAAAGCACATATCATGAAGAGAGGACGGCATGTTTTCCTGAAGGATCGATGTGTTTCATGCGGAATCTGCGAAAGGACATGCCCCCAGCAGGCCTTAAGACTTTATGGGAGAGAGATGTCTTTGTCCGAAGTGATGGAAGTCCTGATGGAAGACCGGGATTTCTATGAGAACACTGGAGGCGGAGTGACTCTGTCCGGAGGCGAATGCCTTCTTCAGATCGAGTTTGTTTCGGCCCTTCTTCATGAGTTGAAGAAGTCCGGAATCCATACCGCGATAGATACTTGCGGCTGTGTTCCGAAAGCATACTTTGAACAGATCCTCAACGATACAGACCTTTTCCTTTACGATATAAAGGCGATTTCAGAAGCGTGCCATCGTCATTGTACAGGAGTTTCGAATAAGCTGATTCTTGAGAATCTGAGTCTATTGGATCGATCGGGGAAGGACATCGAGATACGTGTTCCCTATGTTCCGGGCTTCAATGACGGGGAAATGCTGCGGATCGCGGAATACCTGCAAGGATTGACACATTTAAAGGGAATCCGGATTCTTCCCTATCATGATTTTGCTCGTTCGAAGTATCGGGCGCTTCAAATGAATGATACCCTTCCGCAAAAAAGACCTGATGAAGATGAGACTCGTGCAGTAGAGAAGATGTTTGAGACCTTTGGGCTTCCGATTCTTTCGTAAGTATGGTCCGTTGTTTACATATCAGTGAGGGTGACATGGGAAAAAGGACGCTGTTTTCGAGAATTCCTTTGTTTTGGCAGTATCTTGCGGCTATGGCCTTGAATATTCTGCTGGCTTTGGTCGTGTCATTGCTGATCAGCCAGCATTATCAGAATACCCTTTCGAATGAGCTTCAGGAAAAGTTCCAGTCAAATCTGGAAAAGAATTCGGGAACATTGGACAACATCATGTATGCGACAGTGAACGTCCCGGGCATTATCGAAAAAACAAGGCATTTTGAGTATCTCAACGGTCAGAGAAAAACAGATCTTGATCAAAAATATCAGCCAGTGCTTTCAATGCTTCGGGAGGATCTGAAACAACAGGTATATCTGACATCAGGCGCAGTAGACACCTTTTTATACTTAAGACGAGGAAACAGTCTGATAGGCACTGATAAGTATGAGGCGGTCGCAGAAAACTATCTAAAAAGCAACCTTCTTTTTGAAAATACTGATGCGGCCACTGTTTTACATGCTTTAAGAGAGGGCAGCACTTCAGCATTTCTTAGTATGCAAAGGATCAAACTGAACGGGAATGATGCGGGAGATTGCCTTACCCTGATCATGCATACCCAAAACAGTTCCATGTCCATCATGAGTATATATACGAGGGCAATGATTGAAAAGACGATCGCCCTTGATGACCTGCCGGACGGGACTTTGTGGGAGATTTAGGATGGAAACGGTTTGGTTTTAGCCCGGTCATTTGAAAATTCTGGTGAAAAGATGAAGGCCGTCGTTCTTCAGGGGAGGTGTGAGTCTTTCGGGCTTACGGTCCGATTGTTTATTCCGGGACAGTATTTTACAGATCTTATGAAGACCTCAAAAGGCTTTGGATTTGTTTCGATTGCAACAATGGCAATTCTTGGGTTCATCATTTCAATTATCCTTTCCAAAGCATTGGTCCTGCCGATTCGAAAGATAACAGATTCTCAAAAATCACATGCCCGGAGAAGTTCCAATGAATTGGATCAGTTAGAGCAGATATTCATTGCGAATCAAGAGGACATGAGGCAAATGAGGCATGAACTGGTCTGTCAGCTCACCGCAAAAGCGTTTTACGGAGGCTTTTTATCAAAAGAAGAGGAGCAGCTTCTGGCAGAATCAGCCCAAAAGCTCTTCTCCTCATATAGAGTGGCGGTGCTTCGGAGCAGCAAAATGATCAATTCTGCAATCGGCCATCAGCTTGATTATCAGTTCAATGATAGTATCCGCATCATCGTCAGCAATGAAGAGACGGGTATGGTTTTCGGAGGCCGGGAAGAGGATCTGGAAAGATTGGAACGGCTTGTGAATTATATCAATGAAGAAGACGATTCCGAAGACCTATCTGTGGGAATCAGTGCGGAAGGAACCACACCCGCGCTGCTTTCCGTATTATCCAGACAGGCGAGGCGGGCAGTTCCTTACGAACCGGGCACTAGTGTTTTCCGGGACCAGCCGGATGAATATGCATTTTCACTCTGGAGAGAAGAAGAGCGGCTTTATCATTTTGTAACCGAAGGCGCAGAGGAAGAAGCCGGAAAAGCATTACAAGAGATCATTTCATATCTTTTGAGGAAAAAAGACCCTGCTGTATATCAGACAACACGAATCGTTCTCGTCAGTGCGGCTGAAGAAATAGGAGTCAGCGGTGTTTCCGAAGATATGCCCCAGTATCAGAACGGCATGTCTCTTTCAAACGGCGCCCAGATGCTTCAGAATGCATTGGAGAGAATCTTTATTCAGATCAATGAACAGAAGGAAGCGGAGAGCAAGAACCTTCAAAAGCAGATTCTGAATTACATTTTTGAAAACCTGTCAGACTCTGAACTATATGCCACAGGAGTCGGAGAGCATTTTGGCATCGCTGAAAAGCAGGTATATCAGACGATTCGCCAGAACACCGGGATGAGCTTCAAGGAGTACCTGACGCAGCTGAGAATGAAAAAAGCAGGCGACCTTCTCTACATGTCTCAAAAAGAAGTGTCTGACATTGCTCATGAATGCGGTTATATTTCATCCTCTACGTTTTACCGCCACTTCCAGAACTATTTTGGCCAGGCACCGGGTGATTTCAGGAAAAACGGGACATGGAAGACGGGCGGCAGAGAATGGGAAGCGGAAAACAGAGATTCGGAATCCACAAAAAAGAGCTTTCATAGTAGGGTAGCCTTAAGCGAAGTGCACGATCTGGAAAGCACTTTATAAAAATTTAAGAAAAGGAGAACAACTATGAAAAAGTGGATTGCTATTCTGCTGTGCTTAGCATTGATGCTTGGAGCGATGAGTGCCTGCTCCAATAACAATGACAAGCCCACAGACCCAGTTCCGTCAACGACTGAAAAGCAGGAACCTGACACGACTACCAAGGAAGGAGAGCAAACCGCAGAACCGACCGAGCCCGCCCCGGTCGCAGGTAAGCTTCCGCTTGTGGATGAACCGACAACGATTCGGATCGGTATTCCGCAAAGAGAAAACGTACCGGATTATGATGAGAACGCCTATACGAAATGGCTTGAGGAAGTGACAGGTGTCAACCTGGAATTTGTTTTTTTCTCAGTTGACGATACCGAACAGGTTACGCAGTTGAACCTGATGATTTCCTCCGGCAAGGAAAAGCTTCCGGACATTCTCTGGGGATTTGGCGGTGTCTCAAACGCGTTAAGAAACGAACTTGGTGAAGACGGATATCTGGTGGATCTGATGGGTTATATGAATGACCTGGCTTATTGGAGCAAAGAGATCCGTGCGACGTATTTCACCGAAGATGAAGCGGCAAAAGTGATTCAGTACGGAATTGATCCCAATAATGGAGCACTGTATGCATTCCCGGGCTACGAAGAGGGTAAAACTGATGCCCTGAATACGCATGCGCTGATCAACCAGAAATGGCTGGATGCCGTAGGCGAAAAAGTACCTACCACGGTAGATGAACTGTATACCGTGTTGAAAAAGTTCGCCGAGATGGATCCGAACGGCAATGGACAGAAGGATGAACTGCCCCTGACCGGGTCAGATACGCGTTATCGTGCGGACATTCTGGAGTACATCATCAATGCGTACGTGTATTGCTGTGATGCAAATATCTACAATCAGACCGACGGAAAGATCTGGGTCCCTTACACGACTGATGAATACAGAGAAGCGCTGAAATTCTGCAACAAGCTCTACAAAGAAGGCCTTCTGTCGCCTCTGTTCTATTCGATCAACGCGAACCCGGAACTGATCGCTCTGAATACGCCTAGCGATGGCGTGGCGATTGCCGGTGTCATCGCCGGACATATGACTGTGTTCAACGAGAAAGACAATGAGCTTCTGTTCGATTACACAGTGCTTCCGCCCTTCAAAGCGGAAACAAAACTGGGCGGATATGCCCCGATGACTGGTGCAAGCTTCAGCTACAACTGCTTCATCACGAGTGATGCACAGGATCCGGAGCTCTGTTTTAAACTTCTGGACTTTATGTCCAGCAGGGAAAGCTATCTGCATGCATATTATGGCATTGAGGGAACCGATTGGGAACGCGCGCCTGAAGGAACTGTAGATCCTGAGAGTGGCAGACCTGTGGATGCGTATGTCCTTGTTCCTGGTATTTATGCAGGTACCGATAAGAATAACCACTGCTGGCATCAGATGAGAGGTATCTACAACAGTATGAAAATGCCGACGGCTATCTCAAAAGACGCCGATTCCACGACTTATGCCGCCAGAAAGAACGCCCTTATGACAAGTATCCGTGCGGCTTATGACAAAGTTGGCATGCCGGACAATCCTTTCCAGAGATGCATCTATAATGCAAAAGAGGATGAAGTGATTGCGGAATACCAGACCGGACTGAAAGACTATTTTGCAGAGGCCCGCGCGCTCTTTGTTTCCGGAGTGATGGATCCCAACAATGATGCGGATTGGAATACCTACCTTCAGAATCTGAAGTCATTGGGACTTGATGATGTCCTGGCCGCAGTTCAGGAAGCTTACACAAGAATGACCCAGAATTAATGGGAATCAAACCGGCGGCCGCCATTTTGACGGCCGTCGGAATCCATTCAGAGAACTGAGAAGGATCTTCCATGAAGAATGGATGAAAGGAACTATTATGAAGAATGCTTCTCATAAAAAAGGAAGATTTGTTCGGTTTCTTCGAAAGGCGATGAGACAGTGGCAGCTGCATCTTCTGATATTGATTCCGGTAATCTATATACTGATTTTCCATTACTGGCCAATGTACGGAGCGCAGATCGCTTTCAGGAATTACCGGGCACGTGACGGGATCTTAGGCTCAGAATGGGTTGGATTACAATGGTTCGAAAAGTTCTTTACGAGTTATAAGTTTAAAACTGTTTTTCCAAACACACTGATTCTGTCTCTTTATTCTATCATTGCAACATTTCCGCTTCCGATCATTTTCGCGTTGATTCTGAATGCTCTTCCGGGCAAAAGAATCAGAAAATTCACTCAGACGGTGACCTATATGCCCCATTTCATTTCTATGGTGGTCATGGTGTCTATCGTAAATGTGATTTTCAGCCCCATCAATGGTGTATATGGGAATCTGTTCCGGTTTTTTGGAGGTGACGGATATCCTGCTGATTTCAGAGCACTTTCGGAATCCTTCCGACACTTGTATGTATGGTCCGGACTCTGGCAAAATCTGGGCTGGAGTACCATTATTTATACCGCGGCACTGTCAGGTGTTTCGCCTGAACATCATGAGGCCGCTATGATCGATGGGGCTAATCGCTTCCAGAGGATCATTCATGTTGACCTTCCGGCAATCATGCCTACGATTGCCATTATGCTGATCCTGCGATTTGGCCAGGTCATGTCGATAGGCTTTGAGAAAACCTATTTGATGCAGACGACACTCAATCTAAGCACTTCGGAGATTATTTCAACATATGTCTATAAAGTCGGTATGGGCTCCAGCAGGGATATGTCTTATGCTGCTGCCATCGGTTTATTCAATTCGGTAATCAATGTAATCCTTCTAGTGACAGTAAACTGGATATCCAGAAAGCTGAGTCATAAAGAGGTTGGACTCTTCTAAAGGTGACGAGATGAAGAAGGAAAGAAGAAAACTCAAAAGGTCTAAAGAAGATAAGATTCTTTACGCTGTTTTGTACGTGGTCGTAGGGCTGATCCTGGTCGTAACCATCTATCCGCTGGTCTTTGTTGTGTCCAGTTCTTTTTCTTCCGGGACAGCTGTTACTTCAGGCAAGGTTATCCTGTGGCCTGTGGATTTTTCTTTGACCGGTTATCGGATTGTCTTTAATTACAGATCGGTTTGGGTCGGTTACGGGAATACGCTTTTCTATACTGTTGTGGGTACAGTGATGAATCTGGTACTCACAATACTGGCAGCCTATCCGTTGTCGCGGAGAGATTTCGGCGGCCGGGGTTTCTATATGACCTTATTCATGATCATCATGTTTTTCTCCGGCGGAATTATCCCCAAGTACATCCTGATGAGCGATCTCGGACTTGTGAATACCCGCTGGGCAATCGTGCTGGACAGCGCGATCAGTGTTTCGAACCTGATCATCATGCGCACATATTTTATGAACAGCATTCCCGGGGATCTTTTGGAAGCCGCAAGGGTGGACGGCATATCTGATATCGGCTATCTGTTCCATTTTATCCTTCCGCTTTCAAAGCCAATCATCGCTGTTATTACGATGTATTATGCGGTCGGCCACTGGAATTCCTATTTTTCCGCGATGATGTATCTTCGTGACAGCAATCTGAAACCACTTCAGATGACCTTAAGGGATATTCTCAAGATTTCCACGATCAATGCCGCTGAAGTCCAGGATGCAGAAACCATCGCTGCCATGACGGGGGCTGCAGATGTCATGAAATATGCATTGATCGTTGTCGCGGCAGTCCCAATTCTGCTGTTCTATCCGTTTATCCAGAAATACTTCGAAAAAGGCGTGATGATCGGTTCCGTAAAAGGGTAAAGGAGGGTAACTGTGGAAAACTTCGTTCCGAATTCTATTGTGTTGGGCATTAGCGGCCGCAATCTGAAAAACAAAGCGTATCTCAAAGATCTCGATTTTGTGCGTGAGCATATGGAGTGCAATATGGTTCATACGCCTCCCGGCTCGGGGTTCTGGAATGAGCACTATGAGCAGTCTCTTCCGATCATTAAAGAATTTGTGGATCATGCGCATGAAATCGGACTGAAAGTGGCATACAGAATGTATGCGTCTCCCGGATTTCCCAATGCCGGAGTGACCGCGCCGGAGGGAATGCCAAAAGAAGTTGATCAGGTCAAGTTGTTCCCGATTGCCAATCCTCAGGAATCTGATGCCCTGGCCCAGGATTATGAAGTTGTATCAGATGAAGAGGGATACGCGGAATTCTCACATGCTGCGAGATGGAGCCGTGATAAGATCGGCCCGGTTTTCAATCGGCTTCTGAAAGTATATTCTTTTGAAAAGACAAGGGAAGGTTTCTATAAAAAAGGATCACTGACAGATATTACCGATCATGCCAGAATAGTCAGGACGATTCCGTCAGAAATGAGCTGTGAGGTCTACGGCGGAAAAGAGAATGCGAACAAAACATTCTTTGCGATTGTGGCACAGCACTACAATTATACAGAAACCGGCGAGCCACAATGGCGCCTCCTGAAGAAGTGTATCGATGAATTCAAAGAGATTCCGTTTGACGGAATCTATCTTGATGAATTCAGCATGTCCTATCTCTCTATCGGTATCAATAAGGGGACGGAGCCCCCGTTCCGCGCACGCAGGTATTCAGAGGGGATGCGAAAGCATTATCAGGAGAATCTGGGGATTGATCTCGGGAGACTCTTGTTTGATATGCGCTATGCTCCTGAAGGAGAGGAGAATGTCCGCATCAAGGCGATTAATCTTTACTTCGAACAGCTCCGGCGTTTCCCCTTGTTCGTAGAGAAGAAGGTCGCAGAATACGCAAAAGAAGTGTTTGGCCAGAACACTTATATTGGAGTACACAATACTTTCCACAATAATCTGGATAAAGATGAAATCTGGCACACAGCCTGCACTTGGTGGGACGTGCCCAGAGATTACGGTCATACGGATGAAAATATTTCAATGCCTGTCCGAATGGGTGTGATGCTTGCGGCCAAGAATCCGTTAATGTTTGATATGTTTTATTCCAGACGGGCTGAAGCGCATTATGAACATATCGTTGAAGGCGCGCCATTCGGTTCCAGGGAGATCCATCATGCCTTTGGTGATAAAGTATGGGGACAGAGCTTCATGGAGCCGGAATTCCTGAAAAAAATCAGTCTGCTGGACAGAGCGGTGTCAAAACTCAATTCTTTCCAGACTGAGTATCCGAAACTGGATCTTCTGGTCATATTCGGGTCTTCTGCACAGAATAACTGGTATCCGGATCGTGAAGCAAGGAATATCTGGGATATCAATGGATCCCTGAATATCCTTCCGAAATGTGATATCATGTGGAATGCAGGGTATCGATGCGCACTGGTTCCGGATTACGCGATCGAAGACGGAAGAATCCGTTTAGACGGGGATCGGATTCTGTTTAACGGACATTCATTTACGCATTGCCTTTTCCTTTACCCGAGATATGCCAAGAAAGAAACTTATGAGTTCCTGAACAAGGCCGGGAAGGATGGATTAAAGGTTGCTGCTGTCGGAAAAGCAGACATGGATTTTGATGGGAATCCGGCAGTCCTGACGGTTCCGTGCACTGAAGAATTTGACTTGTCAGTGCTGGAACAAATGGATTGTCCAAAAGGAGCAATTCCGGGCGGTTCGGTTTATACCGACGGCAGTTTTGCGTTTATGGGACAAGAACTTCTTACCGGGGAGAAACAGGACTTCGATTTCTGGGTGAACGGAGATCATGTGTCAGGGGAACATACCGGACTTCTTGCATATCGACAAGGCGAGCATGCTTTTGCAACGCCCGGAAGCAAGCTGGTGATCAATGGAAATGAAGTGGAATTGTCAGAATGCACATTTGCTGAAGAAGAGTGAGACCTATGCGGACCATTGCCGAGATTGAGCCATACACTCGCTTTATCGGACGGACTGCCCTCTTGAAGGGCGGCGCACTGACATTGGATTGGTCTCTCAGCGGGATCTCGTTTGTGGCAGATTTCTCTGACGCGAAATGTACATTGTATGTGAGAAGCGGCTATAAGCAGCGAATTGCTGTAGAGATTGATGGAGAGATCACAGAAAGGCCTCTCGTAAATGAGGGGGCAGAATCAATTGAATTCAGTGTTCCGTTGGGAATACATGCGGTCCGCCTGTTGAAAGATACAGAAGTATCTGTAAAAGGGCTTTGCTCAGAACTGCTGGGGATTGAATTCCGGGGACATTTTCTGGAAAAACCGGAAGAACAGAAGCTGCGAATGGAAATCATCGGAGACTCCATTGCATCAGGATTGGGGGTGCTGGGGGTCTATCAACAGGGGAAGGATTGGTCTTTCGAGGATCATTCTGCAGTTCATTCTTTTGCCTATCTGGTACCAAAGGCTCTTCAAGCCGAAGCTATCGTGATTTCAAAAGGAGGCGTTGGGACCATAAAGGATTCGGCAGGAAAGAATATGCCGGATCTGTATCCGTATTTGGCTGGGTATCGGGATACAGAAACGCTTTTTGATTTCAGTGAGAATAAGACGGACCTTGTTCTTTTTGAATTGAGCGGAAATGATCTGAGGTATTCCGATGAGGAACTAAAAGAATCATATTTAGCGTTTCTTCACAAACTTAGGTCAGTTCATGGGCCTGAAAAGCCAATCGTCTGGGTGGGAAAGAGCCCTCGCATCGAGGCGATCGTTCGTTTAGTGAAAGAACAGGAGCAGGATTCCCACCTGTTCCTGTGTCAGTTTTCTTACGGTGGGAGTGGCAGCGCGGCTCTGGTAACCCAAACATCCGGACATCCAAACGTCAAGGAACAGGCGGAATTAGCTGATGCAATCGTGACATTTCTTATGGGGCATCATCTGACGGGCAAAGCTGAAAACTGAAGTTGGCAAACATTTACGGAAAAAAAAGCACACTGAGACAACAGTGGGAGAAAATGAAGGACCAGCCGGCCAGAGAGAAAGCCGGCTGGATTCTCCATTATTTTGGCGTACATATTTTTGTCGGCTTGGTGTTTTTGGGAGTGGTCATTACCATTCTGGTTACTGTCCTCCGTCCCAGGCCGCCGGTACTATTCAACGGGTTATTCTTTGATGTTGACTTTTCGAAAGAAAAAGAAAAGGAACTGTCAGACGCCTTATTGGAATTAATGGATGCCCCGGATGGAACCGTTTTGGAAGTTGCGGGGGAGTTTCTTGCTGAAGATGATCCGGAGTATCTGTACTATCAGGTCCAAAGTGTAGAAGCTCGTATCTCAACAAAGACGCTGGATGTTCTCGGGGCATATGGAGATATACTTACAGGCTTTCTGGACACGGAAGAGCCAGACACATCTTTTTTGGCTCCATTGAAAGAAATACTTTCTAAAGAGCATTATGAAGCGCTCCGAAACGCCGGCAGATTGCGTTTCGTAAACACCGATGAAGGAGAGATGTCTTTCATGGTTTTGGCGTCAGGAAGCCGCCTTGCAGAGATCTTAGGCGTGAAAAATGATTATTGGATTGCTGTTTCCATTACGGCTCCACACGAAGAAGCGGTGGACGCTCTTATGGAGCTGATTCTGGAGCCTTCCATTTAGTCTGCGGCAGAGGCTCTTTTCATAAGTTGGTCATTCAGAAACCGTAATTCACGATCGTCCAGACGTCTGTCTCCAGTGGCTTTACCAATGTAACGCTGTAAACGGGCGATATTTTCGGATAGATGACAACCAGGGCAATTCTGTCCGGATGATCCTGAACACCATATTTTTCCGCATAGACCATCCAGGCCGTACCGCCGCCGCCTTCGGAATAATCCCCCCATGCCAGCGGATCCAAAACGGTGACCGAAGCCTCATTGTCCTGAGAACTGCTCCATTCGATTGGGAATTCTGAATCAGTCAGAGTTTTGTACATATGGTCAAGCGCCAGTTCCTTGACGATCGCTGCGTCTTCCAGGGTAATATTCCCGTACACCTGTCCTTCTTTGGGCTGCCATGGGATCTCCAGAAGGTCCAGCTGTCCGTCCTTCAGCACGATGTCATAAAGAATGGTTTTCCCGTCATGACGCACGCCCTTTACTCGGACTTTTGTTCTCGCGGTAAAGCTCCCGTCAGCGTTCGGAAGATGCTCATCTTCCAGGACAAGGGACAGATCCATCCACTCGGAACGGAAGACGCGGGAAGCGAGAAGCCCTTCCTTTTCGCCGTACACTTCCAGGGTATAGGTGAAGATGCCGGAAGTCTGGCCGTGCCCCAGAACGCAACGCATGATCGGACCGTTTTCCTCAAGACTTGCAGATTCGATGCCGTAGACCGGCCTTCCCTGATTGAGCGGCTGGGAGATGTCATAACTCAAAAAGACTTCGAAATTCTCGTAAGCCGCATCCGAAGGAAGGGGATAGTAGGAACTGACTATCCGCTTCAGCCAGCCCTCAAATGTCGCGGTAAGATCGTCAGTCAAAAGATAAGCCTTCGTGGTTCTCTCATATCGGACGAAGGTCTCTTCCTTCAGGTACTGATAGCTTTTTTGACTGAGAAACCACTCATGCGTGTCGCCGGTCTGATCATAATATGTCAGGATATACGCGCTTCCCGTGTATTCCAGTTCTTTCAGACAATATGCCATGCCGGAGGACGTGGCACGGAAGGCCTTATAAACCCGGATCAGAGAGGGAATCCCTTCCGCAGCACGTTTCACAAATTCGGCAAGCCGCATCTCCCCATGCAGAAGCGTACTGCCATCCACGACCACGCAGCCGTCACGTTCCGCCTGGGAGACCGTATAACCTTCACGCAGTTCAAGAAGCGGTTTCCTTAAGCCGCTTTCGGGATCATAAGGTACAGTCTGTTCGCTCACGAGATACAACGCCTCCGTTCGATATGCGTGATCCAGACCATACTTTCCGGAAGCCCTGAGCTCCCGTTCGGTATATATGGCCTGCGCCTGAAGGATCAGGCCCCTCTGCTTAGCCTGGATCCTGAGTTTCAGAATATCCGTCATCTGTGTGTCTTCCGTGACCAGGACCCGGACGATCTGTGTTTCTTCCGAAAGCAGACAGAGTTCCAGATCTCCATTTCTTTTCGTTTCATAATGTGTGACTTCGCCGGTGAAAGTGACACTTCGGACCTGGTCCAGATCATCATTGCACATTTTCATGAAGAACAGGGCAGCCAGGGCCAGTACGCCGAGAAGGATCAGCAGGAAAATGAACCATTGTCTGCGGGAGTTCCGTTTCTCTTTTTTATTGTTGTATTCCGCCATTTTACGCACTGTTTCCTTCTCCGTGTCCTCAGCCGGAGAGGCAACTCCGTCCGTTTCTCCAGAGGTCTCCTCCGCCTCCTTCTTCTCCGGATAACGCTTTCCGTCGATGAGTTCACGGATGTCCACACTGAAGTATTCCGCGATGGACTGCAGGGTGATCAGATCCGGCAGGGTACTGCCCGTTTCCCAGCGGGAGACGGTCTTTCCGGAGACGAAGAGCGCATCCGCCAGATCCTCCTGGGTCATGTTTTTTTCTTTTCGGAGTTCCTTGATGAAAGCACCGATCCGTTTGACATCCATATGAACACCTTCCTTCCTGGGGCTTCGTACCCGGTGAGGCGAGTGTAGCCTCAGACGGACAAAAACGGAAGGACAGATTTCGAGAAAAGCGCCCCGACGAGGATTTACGCTTCGTTGGATGCCCGTACTTCGATGATCCGGGCGGATGCGTCGCCTGAAGTCTTTGTGACAGTGATCCGGACCTTTTCCGCTGTGACAGCCTCGAAACGGTGTGTGCGTTTCCGCATGAAATTGTCCGTGACCGAAACGGCCTCTTTCCAGATGCCATCTGTCAGAATGTCGACGCGGTAATCCCGCACGCAGGTTGGGACGTAAGGGTATTTGTAGTCGCGGCTAGTCGAGGGATTGGTCATGTCCGTATCGAAGACCAGGCTGACGGTGTTGATGTGGGAGGGCTTCGCCGGCGTAAGCTCCAGCCACTGGGGAAGCGTCTCTTTCGGATCAGACACCCACTCGTACACTTCCTTGTTTATGATGCGGGAATAGCCGTTCACGACGTTTTCGGGCGAGCAGTCGGCATATTCTTCGACGGGCTTCCTGAGCGCCACGGCATAGCTCATGCCGCGGGTCATGTCCCATGTGCCGTCTTCCTTCCGGACGCCGACCTGGCGGTAGAAGGACAGCTTTTCGATCCTTCGCCAGAAAATGCCTTCGCATCGTTCGAGCCAGACGCGGAGGTAATGGCCGGTCTGTCCGCTTCCGGCTGGGATCGTCACCGGGAAGCATACCCAGTTTTCACCCATCGGCGGGACGACGCCCTGGCCGGAATAGGTCTCACCGGGCGTTGCCGCCGTATCGAGATCGCCCTCCATAGAGGCATAGAGGGTGAGCGGGACAGGCTCCTTTCTGGCCGAGTACAATTTCACCCAGATCTCAGCGATGTCTCTCTTTTTGACACCTCTGACCGCGGCCCGGCAGCGGTCGAGCTCGATGAGTTCTCCTTCCACGCCGAATTCCTTCACATAGAGTTCTGTCTTGCTGGTGCTGGAAGCGGAAACTTCGGCGCCCAGACACACGTCCTCCGGATCTTCGTTCCGGAGCCCCGGAATGTACTGATCGTTTTTCAGGAGAAGCTGCTGGAGCTCCTTCATGTGCCG
>JAEEGF011663397.1_pt1 | contig 17392 bp, 16 predicted proteins | sample 9134171 | NCBI WGS metagenome assembly JAEEGF01 (sample SAMN16246542, study PRJNA631951) | gut metagenome | biome: gut microbiome; feature: rumen; material: AP-attached | host: Bos | place: Iran: Karaj | collected 2018-10 | reverse complement strand
GTTAATAGGGATTTCTATAAATCCCCAATTTGACGGATGCCCTGCGGGCAGAAATTATATAAAATCTTGATTCAAAATCATATAAAATTTTTATTTATCAATTTTGTTCAATTTCTCGCCGTCAGGCGATAAAAAATAGAAGTCACCTAATGTGTAAGGGACCGCAGCCAATTATCCATTTTTATTATTCAATTTTCAATTTACAAAATCCCATGTCTCATATCGTTTGGCAACATGAGCTAACTACATTTCAGTTGCAAAAATACATCTTTTTTCCAAAATAGTGAAAATAGCAGCAAAAAAACTTTCCCTGTTTCACTTTTCATCTTTCGATTTCCCAGCCAGATTTCACTTCCTTGCATGTCGTTATCCGCACCCCGAAGCGGAGAAAAATCAGATAAAGAGCAGAGCAGGAATGGAAAACGGCGGGTGGCGAGAGGGGCGTGACGGGGGCGGAGGATGGCGAGTGGTGGAGGCCGGAAATCATAAAAAAATAGAAACGGGAAGTTTTTTTATTCATAGTTCTAGAAAAAATGTGTATCTTTGCATAATTTTTTAATGCTGGCGTGTCAGCGCAATTTATTAATAAAACAACATTTGACAAATCACTATTCACAAATCTCTATCACGAATATGTATACAGATACCTCAAAGTTTATCGGCGAAGGGCTCACGTATGACGATGTGCTGCTCGTGCCTTCCTATTCCGAAATCATACCGCGCGAGGTGACGGTGGAGACCCGTTTTTCGCGCCACATCCAACTGAACATGCCGCTGGTGTCGGCCGCCATGGACACGGTGACGGAGGCCGCCATGGCCATCGGCATGGCACAGGAGGGAGGCATCGGCGTGCTGCACAAGAACATGTCGATAGAACAGCAGGCCAACGAAGTGCGCAAGGTGAAACGCGCCGAGAACGGCATGATTGTGGATCCGGTGACGCTGACCAAGGACGCGCTGGTGAAGGATGCCCTGCGGGTGATGAGCGAGTACGGCATCGGCGGCATTCCCATCGTGGACGAGAACCGCATGCTGATAGGCATGGTGACAAACCGCGACCTGCGCTTTGAGCGCAACATGGAACGCCCGCTGTCGGAGATAATGATAACGAAGCTGATTACCACGCATGTGGGCACCACTTTCGCAGAGGCTACCGACATATTGCAGCAGCACAAGATTGAGAAGCTGCCCGTGGTGAACGAGAACGGCCAGTTTATGGGGCTCATCACCTACCGCGACATTATGAAGACCAAGGAGCGCCCGCTGGCCTGCAAGGACAGCAACGGGCGGCTCTGCGTGGCGGCAGGCGTGGGCATCACCCCCGACATGATGGACCGCGTGGACGCGCTGGTGAAGGCCGGTGCCGACGCCATAGTGATTGACACCGCTCATGGCCACAGCAGCAACGTGGTGAAGGCCTTGCGCACGGTGAAGGAGAAGTATACGGACATCGACGTGGTGGTGGGCAACATCGCCACTGGCGAGGCGGCCCTGATGCTGGCCGAGGCGGGAGCCGACGCCATCAAGGTGGGCATCGGACCGGGCAGTATCTGCTCGACCCGCATCGTGGCAGGCATCGGTGTGCCGCAGCTGACGGCGGTGTGCGAGTGCGTGGGCGCCTTGAAGCAGAAGGGCTACGACGTGCCTATCATCGCCGACGGCGGCATACGCTACAGCGGCGACATCGTGAAGGCCCTGGCGGCAGGTGCCAGCACGGTGATGGTGGGTTCGCTGGTGGCCGGTGTGGACGAGGCTCCGGGCGAGACCATCATTTTCGAGGGCAGAAAGTTTAAGTCGTACCGCGGCATGGGCTCGCTAGAGGCCATGCAGAGCGGCTCGAAGGACCGCTACTTCCAGGACAAGGAGACCGACGTGAAGAAGCTGGTGCCCGAGGGCGTGGTGGGACGTGTGCCGTACAAGGGTACGCTGAGCGAGGTGCTGTACCAGATGGTCGGCGGACTGAAGGCGGGCATGGGCTATACCGGCTCGCGCAACATCGCCGCCCTGCAGCAGGCCAAGTTTATCCGCATCACCGCGGCCGGCCGCACGGAGAGCCACCCGCACGACATTGCCATCACACGCGAAGCACCGAACTATTCACGTTAACCGGCGAGTCGCCGAAGACATTCGTGTCGGAACAATTGGAACATTCAGAATTATCAGAATAACCAGAATCAGAAACAATTAATGAAGAAATTTTTCACCGCGCTGTTGCTGACAGCCACCCTGATGGGAGCCATGGCACAGAACGCCAACGACCCCATCGTATTCCAGATTAACGGTAAGAACATCTACAAGTCGCAATTTATGAAGGAGTTTCTCCACTCGATAGGGAAAGACCCCAGTGCGGCTCCGACCGCCTGCACTTACGAGAAGCGCAAGGCGTTGGAAGACTATGTGCAACTGTATGTCAACTTCCAGACCAAGCTGACGGATGCCTACGCCATGGGATTCGACACGCTGTCGACACTCAACCAAGAGCTGGCGGGCTACCGCAAAGAGCTGGCAGCCCCCTATCTGATAGACTCCGCCACGCTGCAGATGCTGCTGCGTGAGGCCTACGACCGCAACCACTATGCGCTGCATGCAGCCCACATACTGGTGCCCTGCGCCGAGTCGGCCACGCCAGCCGACACGCTGAAGGCCTACAACCATGCCATGGAGCTCTACCAAGAGGCTTTGCAAGCAAAGAACTTCTACTCTGTGGCACAGAAAGAGATGCGTGCCCAACGGCTCGAAAACCGCGACCCGCTGGTGCGCGAAAAGGCCGACGAGTTGAACCCGACGGAGGGCGACTTAGGCTGTTTCACGGTGTTCGACATGATCTACGCCTTCGAGTCGGCTGTGTATGCCCTGAAGCCCGGCGAGGTGTCGAAACCGGTGCGCTCGCGCTACGGCTACCACATCATCAAGCTGTTCGACCGCTACGAGTATTACGGCAAAGCACAGCTGGCACACATCTGGATTCCCGACAATTCGCCCAATGCCGAGGGTAAGATCAAGGATGCCTACCGCCAACTGCAGGAGGGCTCCGACTTCGGCTTGGTGGCCAAGAACCTCAGCAACGACCAGTCGACGGCCCAGAATGGCGGCATCATGCCCGAACTGGCACCCAACCAGCTGCCCTACAACTACGTGGAGACAATATCGAAGGGTCTGAAGGTGGGCGAGTTCTCGAAACCGTTCCACACACGTTTCGGCTGGCACATCATCAAGCTTATCAAAAAGGAGAGCATTCCTGAACTGGAGACGCTGGTGCCCTACTACCGCTCACGCATGACGCGCGGCGAGCGCAGCACCAAGCCACAGAAGATGTTTGTGGACCAGTGCAAGGAGCGTTACAACTTTGTGGACTACACCAAGGTGGTGACCTCGAAGAAGAAGGCGAAGAAGGTTACATACGCCGCCAGCCTCGACGCGGTGCGCTCAATTGTGACCGACTCGATTTTCTCTGCCATCTTCCACTACGACCCCGAGCAGATTACCGACATGCGCCCCTTGTTCAAGATTGGCGACGTGGAGTACGACTCGCGCCAGTTTGCCCGTTATATATATAAGCACAAGAAAGTGCGCCAGATATGTGACCTCGACATCTTTGTTGCCGATCGCTACGAGGAGTTTGTCGACGCAATGGTGCTAGCGTATGCCGACAGCCGACTGGAGCTGGACAACCCCGACTTTAAGGCACTGGTGGACGAATACCGCCACGGCCTGATGATATTCACCTACAACGACCGCATGGTGTGGTCGAAGGCCATCAAGGATTCGGTGGGATTTGACGAGTTCTACCGCATTGCCAGCCAGACACACAACTACAACGACACGAACGACGCAGTCTATTTCTGGAACGAGCGTGCAAGAACCCAGACCTACACCATTCCCGACAGCACCGTGCTGCCTCGCAGCAAGGCTCTGAAGGTGGTGAACAAGGGCATCAAGAAGGGCTGGACCAGCACCCAGATGACTGCCGAACTGAACAAGAAGTCGAAGAAGGACAACTTTGTGTCGCAAGAGATTACCCTGCTGGAGAAGGGCAACCAGACACAACTGACCGCCAACGAATGGCACACAGGCGTGTACACCCATGTGGCAGACTCGGGCTACAAGGTGCTGATAGTGGAAAAGGTATTGGCTCCAGAGCTCAAGAGCCGTACGGAGGCACGTGGATACTACCTGAACGACTACCAGAACTACCTCGAGGAGCAGAACAACCTGGCCCTGCGGAAGAAATACAACGTGGTGATCAACCAAAACGTGATAGACGAGATTACCTACTAGTTGAAAGTTGAAAGTTGAAAATTGAAAGTTGAAAGTTGGCTGCCGCACCCGGTAAATTTTCATATTTCAATTCTCAATTATAATAGTTGAAAGTTTTTATGAAAAAGATATTTTTAATTATGGCCGCAGTGCTGGTATGCGTGGGGGCTACAGCCCAAAACCGCCAGATGGTGGACGGCATCGTGGCAGTGGTGGGAAAGACCATCATCAAGAATTCGGACGTGGAACAGGCCTACGCCCAGATACGCCTGCGCCAAGGCATGGAGAACGCCAAATTGGAGCGTTGCAGCCTGCTAGAGAACATGCTCATCACCAAACTACTGGTACACAAGGGCATGGTGGACAGCGTAGAGGTGAAGGACGAGCAGGTGGAGGAGCAGGTGGACTACTACCTGCAGATGGCCGTGGCCCAGGCCGGCGGCAAGGAGAAGATGCGCGACATGTTTCACGCCAGCTACGACGAGCTGCACGACCAGTATTTCGATATCTTGTATGAGCGCACGATGAGCCAAAAGGTTGAATACGACCTGACGGGCAACGTGAAAGTGACCCCCGCCGAGGTGGCAGAGTATTTTGCCACCTACTCCGTCGACAGCCTGCCGGAGATACCCACGCAGTACGAGGTGTCGGAAATAGTGATAGAGCCTACCATCAGCGAGACGGAGCGCGACCGAGTGCGCGGCGAGCTGGCAGAGCTACGCGAGCGCATACTGAAAGGCGATAACTTCTCAATGCTGGCACGCCTCTACTCGCAAGACCCAGGGTCGTCAGCCAAGGGTGGCGAACTGGGATTCTTCGGCCGGGGCAGGATGGTGAGCGAATTTGAGGCGGCCGCCTTCGCCCTGAAGCCCGGCGAGGTGTCGCCCATTGTGGAGACACAGTACGGATTCCATATCATCCAGCTTATCGAACGGCGTGGCAACACCATCAATGTACGCCACATACTGATGCAGCCCAAGACCTCGTCGGACGACCTGCTGCGCGCCCGTATCACCCTCGACAGCCTGGCACAGGAGATACGCCAAGGCAAAACCACCTTCGAAGAGGCGGCACGCAAGTATTCCAACGGCACCAGCAAGGCACAGGGCGGCGCGGTGACGAACCCCTCGACCGGCAACAGCCGTTTTGACAAAGAGACCTTCAGCCAGCTGTATCCCGGCATCGGCATCACGGCCATGGAGGAGGGCGAGGTGTCGAACGCCACGGCCTTCACCACCCAGGAGAACAAGAGTGCCTACTGTATTGTGAAAGTGAACAAGAAGATTGCCGCACACAAGGCTAACCTGACCGACGATTACGACCGCATCAGCAACGCAGCCCTAGAGGCCGCCAAGCACAAGAAGATTGTAGAATGGTGCAACCGCATGGTGAAGACCACATACGTGCGCATCGCCGACGAATATAAGGACTGCCCCAACTTCAAGGTGGCATGGCCGAAATAATGAAGTTGAAAGTTGAAAGTTGAAAATGAAAATTTGAAGCTTTCAACTCTCAACTTTCCATTTCCAACTTTCCATTTTCAACTCAACAAATGACTGACAGCGAACTTTTAAATAAATTTGTAGAGCAGCACCGCCGCCTTAAACAGGAGGTGGGCAAGGTGATTGTGGGACAGGACAAGGCCGTGGAGAGTCTGCTGCTCTCCATATTCACGGGCGGACACTGCCTGCTGGTGGGTGTTCCGGGACTGGCAAAGACATTGATGGTGAACACCCTCGCCCATGCGCTGGGACTGTCGTTCAACCGCATACAGTTCACCCCCGACCTGATGCCGTCGGACATCACGGGATCGGAGATACTGGACGAGAACCGCCATTTTCAATTCATTAAAGGCCCCGTGTTTGCCAACATCGTGCTGGCCGACGAAATCAACCGCACACCACCCAAGACGCAGGCTGCCCTGCTGGAGGCAATGCAGGAAAAATCGGTGACAGTGTCGGGCAAGAGCTACAAGCTGCAAGCCCCTTTCTTCGTGCTTGCCACGCAGAACCCCATCGAGCAGGAAGGCACCTACCCCCTACCCGAAGCACAGCTGGACCGCTTTATGCTGAACATCCGCATCGACTACCCTTCGTTCCAAGAAGAGGTGGACATAGTGAAAGGCACCACGGTGGACACAGCGCAGGAGGTGTCGGTAGTGATGTCGGCGGAGGAGATACTGTCGTACCAGAGTGTGATACGCCGTATGCCTGTGCCTGACAATGTGTGCGAATATGCCGTAAGGCTTGCCTCCTCCACCCGACCCAACGCCGATAGCGACACGCCCACAGCCCAATACGCCACGAAATACCTCTCGTGGGGTGCAGGTCCGCGTGCTTCGCAATACCTGGTGATGGGTGCCAAGACCCACGCCGCCATGCAGGGGAAATACTCACCCGATATAGAGGACGTGAATGCTGTGGCAATCGAAGTGTTGCGCCACCGCATAGTGCGCAACTACTACGCCGAGGCCGAAGGCATCAGCACCGAAGAGATTATCCGAGAATTGATTTCGGGGAATTGATAGATGGGATAGATTAGAAAGTAATTATAGATTGGGCGGAAGTATGAAACACATTCTAGTTTTTAGTTTATTCCTATTGGCCGTGATAGCAGCCACGGCACAGACATCGGGACTGATTATCCCATCGGAAAAGCCCATCAAGCCACGCGACATGGCAAAAGCATGGACCCATCCCGAGGTGTTCTGCCTGCAGCTGCACTTTGACGCAGGCGACAGCTCGTATCGCGAAGTGGATTTGGACCTGCTGGATTCGGCCTACAATATCGCCTTCGACCGCGACAACCCACGCCTTTACACCATGTCTATTGAGGCGTATGGCAACGCTAGCAACCAAGAGTTGATGCGGTCGCGCGTTGAGTCGGTCTATCGCTATTTCACCATGCGCGGACACGAGACAATGCCCGTGCGCTTTGCCTACAACCCCATCCATTGCAGCTGCCACGGCGACACGATGGAACTCATCCGCTTCGAGGTACCCACTGACAAGCAGATTTATGACTGCGACTCGATGCCCCCCAGCCGCCTACTGATTAACAAGGACATACAGTTGCAAGGCTCTATCCTCATCACCTTCCGCCACGACCCCATTGAGTGCATCGGCGGCAACAACGGCTGTTTCCTGCCAGCACAGGACAGCAACATACGTGCCTACTACACACAGCTGATACTCAAAAAGGGCTCTATCTACGCCGTTTACAACACTAAGGACGAATGCCCACCGCCCGTGGAGCTGAGCATAGACGAGCATCTTGATCACCAACAGCTGGTGGACAGATATTTCTTGGTGCCACACCGTCGGCAGATAATTCTGCCCGTAGGCTACGTGGTGCTGCATTCCAGTTTCAACCGCAAGCCCGACGAGTGCAAATTCCTAGCAGACTCCATCTATGTGCGTTTTCCCGTCACCGAGGAGCAAGTCGATGCGGGATTGAAAATCTTTGCAAAGAAATATACCGCCAAAGGTTCCGAGTTCAAGTCGGTGGCTACCAAGAAGATTAAAGGCGGCCCAGTGCTGATGATTCAGGGTGCCATCAACGCCACCCAGTTCGACACCATCTTCCTTGCCAAGCGCATCGAGGTGGACGAAATATCTAAATACCTTTACAGTGCCGACTCGCCTACCGAACAGGGGGCCGTCACCATCACCGTCAAAGGTGAAGAACGATATTACAAACCCTTCCGCGTGGACGGCAAGGGACAATATGAATATAAGAAAAACTTTCGCGCCCTGCTGCGCATCATCGAGGCCGAAGAAGACGACCTCGACGCTGCTGGCAACGACCGATTCCGCAACGACGGGGACGAAGAAATAGAATAACAATGGCTTATCTGCAATCAGACGTGACCAAGGTCACAACCCATGTGCTGCGACGCATGAAACAGAACGGCGAGAAAATCGCCATGCTCACTGCTTACGACTACTCCATGGCAAAACTACTTGATGCCACCAAAATCGACGTGATACTGGTAGGCGACTCGGCTGCCAACGTCATGGAGGGCTACGATACCACACTGCCTATCACACTGGACGAGATGATAGTGTACGCCTCCTCCGTCAAGCGCGCCATCAAGCGCGCACTGGTGGTGGTGGACATGCCCTTCGGCACCTATCAGGGTAACTCCAAGCAGGCTCTTGCCTCCGCCATCCGCATCATGAAAGAGACTGGTGCCGATGCCGTGAAGCTCGAAGGTGGCGAGGAGGTGCTGGAATCCATCTGCCGCATCCTCACGGCGGGCATTCCCGTCATGGGCCATCTGGGACTCACCCCACAAAGCATCAACAAGTTTGGCACCTACACCGTCCGCGCCACCCAAGAGGACGAGGCGCAACGGCTCATCCATGATGCCCACGTGCTGGAAAACGCGGGCTGCTTTGCCATGGTGCTGGAAAAAATACCCGCCAAGCTGGCTGCACAAGTAACACAAGAGGTGAAGATACCCACCATCGGCATCGGCGCGGGCAGCGGCACCGACGGACAGGTGCTGGTGCTGCAGGACATGCTGGGCATCACCCAACAGTTCAAACCCCGCTACCTGCGTACCTACGGTGCCATCGGTGAGGACATCAGCCACTCCGTCCGCCAATACATCAACGACGTCAAGAGCGGCGACTTCCCCAACGAGAAAGAACAGTACTAATTTACTTGAGAATTGAAAATTGGCCACCACACCTGAATAATTTTCAATTCTCAACTTTCAATTTCTGAAGTCATTTCTTCACTTGCGGGTCGGAGGTGAAGCCGATGCCGAGTTTCTTGAATATCTTGCGGTCTACTTCGCTGAGCATGACGGTGACATGTACCTGACAGCCGTTGAGCTGAGGCAACGTCTGCAGGGTGGCACGGCATTTCTCGTCGTTGAGGCTGAGCATCGAAAGGGCCACCAACACCTCGTCGGTGTGCAGGCGTGGATTATGACCGTGCAGCAGTTGGGTCTTGGTGCGCTGGATAGGCTCGATATACGACTGCGGTATCAGTTTCACACTGTGGTCAATGCCAGCCAGATGTTTGGTGGCGTTCAGCAGTAAGGCAGCACATGGGCCCAGCAAATCGCTCGTATGCCCAGTGATGATAGTGCCGTCGGCCAACTCGATAGCAGCGGCATGTGCACCTTCCTTTTCCTTGCGCTCGCGAGCAGCGACAGTGGTACGACGATCATCGGTGGTAATCTTCATCTGCTTCATCAGCAGGCGGATGCGGTTCACCTCGTCCTCCGACTTCTTGCCCTCGACAAACTCACACAAGGCCGTATAGTAACGACGTATTATCTCATCCTTTGATGCCTGACAGCACACCTCATCATCACAGATGCAGAAGCCCGCCATATTCACCCCCATGTCAGTGGGCGACTTGTAGGGACTCTCGCCATAGATGCCCTCGAAAATGGCATTCAGCACGGGGAAAATCTCAATGTCGCGGTTATAGTTGACCGTGGTCTTGCCGTATGCCTCCAGGTGGAACGGGTCAATCATATTCACGTCGTTCAAGTCGGCCGTGGCAGCCTCGTAGGCAACATTGACGGGGTGCTTGAGCGGGATGCTCCAAATGGGGAAAGTCTCAAACTTGGCATAGCCCGCCTTGATGCCGCGCTGGTTCTCCTGATAGAGCTGGCTGAGGCATACCGCCATCTTTCCACTGCCGGGACCTGGGGCGGTAATAACCACTAGTGGACGGGTAGTCCTGACATACTCGTTCTTGCCAAACCCCTCGTCGGAGCAGATGAGGTCGACATTGGTGGGGTAGCCTTCGATAATATAATGGTAGTAAACATTGATACCCAGACGTTCCAACCGCTCGCGGAAAGCCTTGGCACTCGCCTGCCCGTTGTACTGGGTGATGACCACCGAGCTGACCATCAGCCCCCTGTTCATAAACTCGCCACGCAAGCGCAGCACGTCCACATCGTAGGTGATGCCCAAGTCGCCACGCACCTTATTTTTCTCAATGTCGCGTGCGCTGATGGCAATGACAATCTCCGCGTCGTCGCGCAGCTGCATCAGCATCTTCAACTTGCTGTCGGGTTCAAAACCTGGGAGGACACGACTAGCGTGGTAGTCGTCGAAAAGCTTACCGCCAAATTCTAGATAAAGTTTGTTGCCAAATTGCGAAATTCGCTCTTTGATGTGTTCTGACTGTATCCGCAGATACTTCTCATTATCAAATCCGTGTTTCATATTCCTCATGTGTTGGAGAACAAAATACGGGGTTCAAAAATACAACTTTTTTTTAAAACGAAAGACTTTTTTTTGCATTTGTGCGAAAAAAAGTCTTTCTAACAGTATGCACCTGATGGAGCTATTGCACGACAAGTTTCTGCGTACAAACACCTTCCGACGTTGTATAGGCAACAAAATAAAGCCCAGCGGGGAGCGATGCCGTAGAGAGTGTGATATGCTGTCCATTCATCGCCTGACGGCACACCTCGCGACCCGTGGCATCCAATATGCGCAATTCGCCCTTGCCAGCCACACCTTGCAGACGCACCTCCGTCGAGCCATGAGCAGGATTGGGCGACAACGAGAGCGTAGCACCGACTGGGTCGATAATCAAGCCATCTTCATCAATATTCAGTAATGCGGTATCGACCACAGCAAGAATATACTCACCTATCTGTATCCCCGAGTTTTCCATGTAATATGTTGTACCTACAGACTCCATGTTCCGTCCTATAGTGGCACTCTTTCGCATCTTCCAGGGATTGGAAGCATCCTTGCGAAAGAAAAGTCGGATGGAATCGTGACAGGCGATTCCTGTGTAGAAGTCACCATCATGTACCCAAAAGCTGTTTCCAAAATAAAACCGTGAAGTAGTAGTTAGATCCTGAGCCTTTGTGCCGTTGACAATCCATCGGCGGCTGCTCCAACGCTTTATGCCGGCGGGCAACGGGTCATCCGAGTCGCCAAACTGTAGTGTCACTTTCAGTCGTGTAGGGATAGTAACATGGGTAGGATAAAACTCTATATTCACTGCTGCATCAGGCGTCAATCCTGTTGTGTCTATGACCATATCGTCGGTGATATTGGCAGCAGCTGTTACGCTGTTATAGTCCACAATAGCGTAATCTGGCACGAACGGCAACTGAAACTGCCCTTGAGAATAATGACCATGGCTGACCACGTCGCGCGTAATACTATCGCCCACGTTAGAAAAGAAAGTCACTGGCACACGGGCAAGAGTATTGTATTCAGATGCGCCCCACAGCAGCTGGCTCAGCCACACGGTTGTTGTACCGTCAATAGTCCGCAACGAGTCAACATGATAGCTAGCAAACCCAGGCGAAAAGATATGGAAGTCATAGAACCCTGTCAAGTCTACACCACTGTATAGACTCATTGAGTCGCGCAACTGGTAGCTATCCATATTGGTATAGGCATTGCGGTCGAAAAGCGTCCGTATCATGCCAAAGAACACCGAATCGCCCAGCAAGTGCCTCAACTCGTGAAATACCATTGCCCCTTTGTAATAGGTACTAGACATGAAGGAATATTGGTTCGGCATACCGCACAGCGGGTGGAAGCCATCTTCGTCCTTGGGATTCTGGGACAATATCTTCAGTTTGTGATACGATGCCGGCGAATATCGGTCATAGGTCTTGCCCACCACTATCTGGTCGGCAAACGTCGCACCTCCTTCATTAAACCACAGGTCGCGCAGATTGTCGCATGTCACCACATTGCCGAACCACTGGTGCGCAAACTCGTGGTCGACAAGATAGTACATCCTATTGTATCGAGTTGATACATCGGTGCGGACACAAATGTTGTTTACATGCTCCATGCCTGCATTTTGACCCCCTGCACTGAAACCGATGCCTCCCCAACGATAGGGACCAAACCAACGCTCGAAACGCGACAATGTAGTGTCGAGTGAGGCGAAACATTGCGCCACATCGGCTGTATCGGCATTGAAACTCGCCACACGCAGCGGATAGATACCATAATATCCCTCCACATCTCGCTGATAAATATAATACTGCGCCACATTCACTCCTGCCAGATAGGTCGGTATCGGATGTCGAAGGGTATAGTAGAATGTCTGACTACCATCCGTATGGCTCACGGTGCTGTCATGTTCGCCACTACACAGTGCCGTCCACCCTCGTGCCGCCGTAATGGCAAAGCTGTATGTTGCACGGTCGTACACGCTATCGCTACATGGGAACCAACTCCTCCCCATACAGAAGGGTCGTGTTAGACGATCCTCGCCAAGGTTGTAGAACTTGTCCGCATCGCACCAAAAACCGCCGTCGCTCCCCTGCCAGCCATAACTGCCATAGCATACCTTCACCCGCAGTGTATCACCCACCCCACCCTCGACAGGTACTCGCAGCTGGTGGTTGTTGTAGCTCACTGCCGAAGTTGCGACCAACACGTCGTCCACCAGCACAGAGTCAATAGTGGCAGCCTCCAACCCGAGTGCCACCTGCTCAGTAGGTCGCAGCAGCTGCAGCGTCACCTCGCACCACCCCTGAATATGTTGTGGCTGATGATGGCCCATGTCGAGGCAAATGTTGTAATGCAACACATTTATTGTGTCGCGCTCAGTAAAATGGCTCTGCGCCATTAATACTGTGTCGCACAACATAGCGACTACTACAAGTAACAAACTATGCTTTTTCATAATTGCGCTTATTAGTGATTGATTGAATTGTTTAAGAGAGCAGCAAAATTAATGATTACAACTTTATCCAATAGATGGTCTCACCTATCCCCAACACTGACCCCCTGAGCTTCAGACGCCCATCGGGTTCAAACTCACAAGTACAGTGGGCTTTAATCCCTCTTGTGGGGTCATAGATGCGTCCTCCGTCCCAACGCTGTTTCTTGGCATTGTATCTCAAGGCGCGAAGGATGACTACTTTGTTGCAAGGCACAGTGCGTAGGCTCTTGTCGGGGTTCTTCTCATCCACACGCAGCTTGCCAGTCTTCTTGTCGAGGCTGTCCTGCAAATAGATGCACTGCGCCTCATAACTACCGTCGGCAGTCTTATACACACGCACCTTCGACACCTCGCCGTCATGATTCACCTTGTAGACACCCACAATGGCATCGGAATTCTCATTCTTGCTGTTCTGGGCCTGCAACGGCATTGCCACCAGACCTAACAATAAAATACTGAAAACAAAAATCTTCTTCATAATACACTAATAAGTATAAAAGATTGAGAATTGAAAATTGACAAACGTAAAAGCCGAATTCTCAATTTTCAACTCTCAATTCCAAATTAATAACGCTCTAGTACAAAGAATGACTGATTCTTGCAAACCATTCTCATTGTCGCGTCTCTCCGAGACGCTGTGTAGTAGGGCTAACCTTGACCCCACACTGCACTCCCTCTGGTCGCTTGCATGGAGTTTCTTCGAGACGTTGCTGCATCTCGGCATAAATCGAACAAGTTCGGCTCTGCTCTCGACTTCCGCAACGTTATTGAGATTCAGCCTCTCCGAGGCTATCGAAAATCAGTCCTATACCAAACTAGAGCCATTAATAATTATTTCTGCTCCAGACTCTTGGGCTGCACAGGCTTCACCCCGGCAGGCTTGGCAATGCTCTCGCGCATGTCGGTGTCCGCCTGAATGTTCTTCATGCGATAGTAGTCCATGATGCCGAGGTTGCCGCAGCGGAACGCGTCGGCCATAGCCTTGGGTACCTCTGCCTCCGCCTCGATAACCTTGGCGCGAGCCTCTTGCGACTTCGCCTTCATCTCCTGTTCCTGAGCCACAGCCATAGCACGGCGTTCCTCAGCCTTGGCCTGGGCAATGTTCTTATCGGCATTGGCCTGATCCATCTGCAACTGGGCACCGATGTTCTTACCTACGTCGATGTCGGCAATATCGATGGAAAGAATTTCGAATGCCGTGCCGCTATCCAAGCCCTTGGTCAGCACCAGCTTCGAAATGCTGTCGGGATTCTCCAGCACCTCCTTGTGGGTGATGGCCGAACCAATCGAACTCACAATACCCTCACCCACACGGGCCAGGATAGTCTCTTCGCCAGCACCTCCCACCAACTGCTTGATGTTCGTACGCACGGTGACACGCGCCTTGGCTATCAGCTGGATACCATCCTTGGCAACGGCTGCCACCGGCGGCGTGTCGATAACCTTGGGGTTGACCGAGGTGTGCACGGCCTTCAGCACGTCGCGTCCCGCCAAGTCGATGGCGGTGGCAGTGCGGAAGTCGAGATTCATGTTAGCCTTGTTGGCGGAGATTAGGGCCTGCACCACGCTGCCCACGTTGCCGCCAGCCAAGTAGTGCGCCTCCAACTCGTTCTGAGTCAACTTCAAACCCGCTTTGGTAGCATTAATCATGTTGTTCACAATGACGCTTGGCGGCACCTTACGGAAACGCATAAACATCAGCTGTATCAGCGAGCAATGCACGCCCGACACCAGTGCCTGGAACCACAGTCCAACAGGCACCAGATAAAGAAACAAAACCAGTGCTATAAATATCAGCACACAAATGACGATTGATGTAATTGGCATAATTATGAATTAAAAATTAAAAAATAAAAAATAAAAATTACAATTCAAACCGCTTATCCTCCACCTCGCACACGTCGATGCGGTAGCCCTCCACCGCCACCACCTCTATGGGGCGGTCGGGGTCGATAAACTTATTGATGGCGTGCACCTCCACCAGCTGCCCGTCAAACAGGGCCTTGCCCGTCGGTGCCAGTCGCGCCACCGTGGTGCCACGCGCGCCTACGGCCAGTGCCGACTCGTCAACATGGTTCACCGTGCTGTCCGACTCCTCGTTGAGACTGAAACGTTTCCACGTCTTCGCCTTCATAAAGAGAGCCAGCATCACCACCGTGATGGCCGCACAGATAATAAGGATAACGTTGCCCACCTGCGGCCCCCAGATCAGATAGCTCTGCCACACGCCAAAACAGGTCAGCAGCAGTCCAAACGCGCCCGCGATGCCGCCAGGCAGCGCCACAATCTCAAGGGCCAGCAACAATACGCCGACCACCAAAACGATAATTAACAATGTGGGTGTCATATACAATAATTATTTTTTAGTTCCAAATTGCCATTAAAATTCAAACTGCAAAATTACACATTATTCTCCAAAACTCCAAACGTTTCGCAAAAATATTTTCCTTCCCTCCTCCCATAGCCTACCCGGCAAACGGTCAGCATCACTCTCAATATTACAATCAAATATATTTAATAACGCGCAGATTGAAAAATTATTGCATGCACGTTCACTTTTTAATCCCCCTAAAGCAAACCACAGACATAAACCTAATGCCACTGAAATAATATGCGTTTTTTCGGTTATAACCGAAATTCCAATCATTCACAGGCAAAATCTCCGACTGCACCCCAACTCAGCCCTTCCCACCCCCTACCTTACTCCCGACAAACGCCGTATTGTCAACAATACTTAGAGGGTTCTTTGTCGCCCTATAAGCATTAAACAATCTGGCAATCGGTAAGAATCGGTAGAAATCAGTAGGAAGCCGTACGAAACGGTAGGAATCGGTAAGGAAAAGAAAAAAAAAGAATAATCAGATGAACTGGGTGAGGGAGGCTTTGTCTTTTTGTGGGATAGGCCGGTTGGGGTAGGAAGCCTTCTCTGTCTATTCTGCAACAATACGAAAAATCACTAATATAACCAAATGAAATTTAACTATTCAATATACAAAATTCACCTAGTGGCAATGGAGATTACAATGGAAAAAGGGAACTATTTTGTGACTGCTTTGGAGGGGCGGATGCGGTCGACTACTACCACGTCGTCCTCGGTGTGGATGATGTAGACCCAGCGTTTGTTGTGGGAGACCATACGTAGGGCGCGGGGTGGTAGCGACGGATGTCGGCATAGCGGCTAGGGGAATAGAGGTCGGCAAAGAGGGAGAATGATTGCACCTCGGTCAACATGACATCCACATAGCGATGAGAGCCTTCGCGAGACTGCACGGTACGAAGATACATCATCAAATCAGCCAGGTTTACTGCCGCACTCGGGCTCATCTCAACTCTGTATACTGTCATAATATTCGTCTACCATCTTGTGCAAGATTCCAAAATATTCTTCCGGCGTCATACGGCCGGGCTTGCTGACGGTGCTGCCCATTTGGGATGCCGCAACAGCGTCGGCAGCGGGACGTCCATACGCCACGACGGATTCCTCAGCCACCGACGCAGTCTGCAAATCAGGATTGTTGGGGTTGGTATTCATTTCCACAATGGTTTAAAATATGTTGCAAAGAGACTCAATTTTTCCGACATGGCGGATTTTTGTAAAAAAATAATTTGGCGGTGTGATAAATAATTTGTATCTTTGTAAGTTCAAAAAGAAATATTAACATCAAAATAACAAACACAAAATGAAAAAGATAATTGTTCTTGCTGCACTAGTGATGATGTGCCAGACAATGGTTTTTGCCCAAAAGGAAAAGAGCGTTAAGGAGAGCGACGTGCCCGCCCGCTATGTGAAAGACTTCCAGAATCAGGCTAGAGAGGCCAAGAATGTCGCATGGACTATGGCTGTCGACAGCTCGGCCTATATGGCAACCTTTATCAACAGCGACGGTGACAAACAGGCTATCCGCTTCACTCCCAAGACCTCGGAGGAACGCTACTACATTGAGGAGAAATATTATCCCCACGACATCAAGGATTCGGTGGCCTCGATGTACCCGAAGCACAAAATCACTGAGATTTATGTCCGCAACTTGAAGGGGAAGATGACCTACCAGTGCCGTATTGCCCGCAAGAAATGCTGCCTCTTCGGCAAGAAGGAGAGCGACGTGAAGGTTATCTCGTTTGAGACCAACTGCAAGATTATCGAAGTGGTAGACGAATTGTAGAAACTAGAAATTGTCCAGATTTGAGCCTTCTACAACAAAAAAGGGCGGTCCGAACGGGATCGCCCTTTTGTTATTCTTTTTTTGAAAAAGGGGGTTAAAAGGGGAGTTATAGAAGGGAGTTAAAAAGGGAGTTAAAGGGGACAAATGATTGGTCGCCAAATGTATTGTCTATTTTAACTCCCATTTTTACTCCCAATTATACTTCCACTTTTATTCAATGTTGAGCAGATAGTAGTTCTTCTTGCCTTTTTGGACAAGGATGCTGCCACAAGAGAGGATGTTGTCGGCGG
>JAEEGF010180220.1_pt1 | contig 17393 bp, 16 predicted proteins | sample 9134171 | NCBI WGS metagenome assembly JAEEGF01 (sample SAMN16246542, study PRJNA631951) | gut metagenome | biome: gut microbiome; feature: rumen; material: AP-attached | host: Bos | place: Iran: Karaj | collected 2018-10 | reverse complement strand
AGAAGTTGTAAACAACGGTAGCAACCCAAGAGGTCAAAATACCAGATGCTGTGTTCACAAGGGCCTCAGAAATACCGGCAGACAGAGCCATAGAGTCAGCACCACCACCAGCAGACAGAGCCTGGAATGATCCGATCATACCGAGCACAGTACCGAACAGAGCGGTCAGGGTACCCAGAGAAACGATGGTAGCAACCATCGGCATGTTCATCTGAAGGGTAGGCATCTCCAGCTGGGTAGCCTCCTCGTGAGCCTGCTGGATCTTGGCGATCTTGGCAGCCTTCTTCATGTTGCTCTCGCTCTCAACACTCTGATACATGTTGATAGAAGCCAGCACGACGTTAGCTACAGAACCCTGCATCTTGTTGCACAGATCCTTAGCCTTTGAGAAATCCTGGTTCTTGATGGCAGCCTTCACCTCAGCAGTGAACTTAGCCAGATTCATCTTACCAGAAGCAGTCTTGATAGCGAAGAAACGCTCGATACCCAGACAGATAACGGTGAAGAGCAGGGTGAGGATCAGACCTACTACGAAACCTCCCTTATACACTGTACCAAGCAGGTTTGCGGGATGTCCGCTACGGTCGCCACCGATGAAGTTGTCGGGGTTACCCATTACGAAGTACCATACACTGTAACCTGCGATAGCGCAAATCAAAAGGATAATCCATGCAGCTTTAACACCCTGGAAGCCCGAATTCTTTTTGGCTGGGGCTGCAGCCTTTGTTGTTGTTGCCATAAATGTAATTTTTTAATTTTTTAGTTATTAAATAAATTGAATTATTAAATATTTCACGTAATATTCCGCAAAGATAAGCAATTCAAGTGTACTAAACGCCTAATTAAGAACTTTTAACCTGATATTTCTCAATTTTTACCTTAATTGGGCCAATACGTCCTTAATACGACGCATTGCTTCGATGATGTTGTCATCACTTGTGGCGTAACTCATGCGGAAGCATTCTGGGTCGCCGAAGGCGTCGCCACCCACCGTTGCCACGTGTCCCTTTTCGAGCAGATACATGGCGAAATCGGTAGAGTTCCCGATGGTTTCGCCATCAGGCGTCTTCTTGCCGAAGAACGACGAACACTTGGGGAACAGGTAGAAGGCACCCTCAGGGACGTTGACTTCCAGTCCCGGGATGTCCTTAGCCAGTTTTACGATGAGGTCGCGACGGCGCTCAAAGGCCTGACGCATCTCCTCGACACACTCCTGACTGGCGGTATAGGCATACTCAGCAGCCTTCTGGCTGACGGAGCACGGTCCGCTGGTGTACTGTCCCTGCAGTTTGTTGCAGCCCTTGACAATCCACTCCGGAGCGGCAATATAGCCGATGCGCCAGCCCGTCATAGCATAGGCTTTCGACACACCATTGACAATGATGCTGCGTTCCTTCATGCCCTCGAACTGTGCGATGCTCTCGTGTTTGCCGATATAGTTGATGTGCTCGTAGATTTCGTCTGCGAGTACAAACAAGTCGTCGTGACTCAGAATGACCTTCGCCAGGGCTTCCAGCTCGCTCTTCGAATAGACGCTACCCGTAGGGTTGCTGGGCGAGCAGAGAATGAGCAGGCGGGTCTTGGGGGTGATGGCAGCCTCTAACTGCTGGGCTGTCATCTTGAAGTTCTGTTCGAACCCTGCCTCCACAATGACAGGGTTTCCGCCGGCCAGCAGTACCATCTGGGGATAGCTGACCCAATAGGGAGCAGGGATGATGACCTCGTCGCCCGGATTGACCAGTGCCATCACGGTGTTGCAGACGCTCTGCTTGGCACCGTTCGACACCAGAATCTCTGCTGGCGTGTAGTGCAGGTGATTCTCGCGTTCCAGTTTACGGGCAATAGCCTGACGCAGGTCAGGGTAGCCGGGAACGGGCGAATATTTCGAGTAGTTCTCGTCGATGGCCAGCTTGGCAGCCTGTTTGATGTGGTCGGGGGTATTGAAGTCGGGTTCACCGACGCTCATGTTGATGACGTCGATTCCCTGGGCTTTCATTTCAGAACTCTTCTGCGACATAGCCAGCGTTGCCGATGGTGCCAGTCGCTGCAAACGGTCAGATAATTGTGCCATAATTAATGCTTAGTGTATGAATTTGGCTACAAAAGTACGCATTTTATTCTTTTTCGACGAATAATCGTGTCACTTTTTTACTTTTTTAATCATCGTGATGACGTTGCCGCATTGTAGCGGCTTTGTTCCTATTTCAAGTGCAACGTGTGACCCATGCGGTCCTTCTTGGTCTTCAGGTAGCGCAGGTTGTATTCGTTGGGCGTAATCTCGATGGGGACGTTCTCCACGATTTCCAGTCCGTAGGCCTCCAGACCCACGCGCTTGACGGGATTGTTCGACATCAGCCGCATCTTCTGAACACCCAGCATGCGCAGAATCTGGGCACCACAGCCGTAGTCGCGTTCGTCAGCCTTGAAGCCCAAGCACAGGTTGGCATCGACGGTGTCGTAGCCCTCCTCCTGCAGCTTATAGGCTGCCAGCTTGTTCATGAGTCCGATGCCGCGTCCTTCCTGTTGCATGTAGACGATGACACCCTTGCCCTCCTGTTCAATCATCTGCATGGACTTGTGCAACTGTTCGCCACAGTCGCAGCGCTTCGAGCCGAGGATGTCGCCTGTGGCACACGATGAGTGGACGCGTACCAGGATGGGTTCGTCCTCCTTCCATTCGCCCTTGATGAGTGCGAAATGCTCCTGGCCGTTGCTCTTCTGCTTGAACGGTATCATGCGGAAGTGTCCGTACTCCGTAGGCATGTCGACCTCTTCACCCTCTTCGACAATGCTTTCCTTGCGCAGACGGTAGGCTATCATGTCCTTGATGGTGATAATCTTCAGATCGTGCTGCTTGGCGAAGACCATCAGCTGGGGCATACGGGCCATCGTGCCGTCGTCGTTCATAATCTCGATAAGGGCACCGGCAGGGTATAGTCCTGTCAGCTTACACAGGTCGATGGCGGCCTCAGTATGGCCTGAACGGCGCAGCACACCATTGTCCTGGGCATACAGCGGACTGATATGACCTGGTCGTCCGAAGGTCTTGGCAGTCGACGCAGGGTCGGCCAATGCACGGATGGTGGCAGCACGGTCGTGTGCCGAGACCCCTGTCGTGCAGCCTTCTATCTTGTCGATGGTGACAGTGAAGGGAGTTCCCAACAGCGACGTGTTGTCCTGCACCTGGTGGGGCAGGTCCAGTTCTGCGGCGCGGCTGATGGTGACGGGTGCACACAGCACGCCGCGGGCATTCTTTAGCATGAAATTCACCATTTCGGGGGTGATCTTCTCAGCCGCACATATCAGGTCGCCTTCATTCTCGCGGTCTTCATCGTCCACGACAATGACGAACTTGCCTTCCTTGAAGTCGGCTAATGCCTCATCAATCGTATTCAGTTTGATTTCTTCCATATCTATAGTCTTTTCACTTAACTCTTACTTCTTACTTCTTACTCGGCGCAGCCGACACCTCTTCCTTCTTCCTTCTTACCTCTTCACATGTACCTTATTATATATTAAGAGGTGACAGTGAGGCTGCCTTCCGACTGTATATTACCCAAGTCGATGATTCTGGGGATGAGCTTCTCGTTTACGCGGGTGATAGCCTGCAGGTCGCGGTAGAGACGGATGCGGAAGCGTATCATGCGGAAATAGAAGAAGATGCCCGTAGGCAGGAACAGTCCCGTAACGGCGTTCAGCCACTTGCGGCGGAACGGGCGGGTATGGGCATGTGTCGCGATGACAGGGAACTGGTTCAGCTTCGTCAGCACGTAGTTGTTTTTCGTGTACGACAGGTCCTCGATAGCCGTCTCCAGGGCGTTGTTGATTCCCTCGATTTCGTGATCGTCGCCAGGACGGAAGAATACCTTGATGGGATTCGGCCAGCGCAGCAGGTGGTGCAGCTTGGTATAGCTGTCGATATCGAGGCTGACGCCCTGCAGCAGGTCGGCATCCGTCAGGTACTTTGGGTCGCTGATAATCACCTCCTTGCGGGTGATGTAACGCTTCTGGCGCAGTCCCAGCATGCGGCTGAATATCTGCTTGTACAGGTCGATGTTGAAGACTACCGAGTCGTTGTTGGCCTTATAGGTGAAGAAACACGCGATGGGCGTCAGTACAGCCGTTCCCAGCAGTTTGCCGAACCATACCGTCCAGTTGTCGTCGCGCGCCATCTTCATACCCGTGTTGTCGAGGATGTAGAACACGATGAATACCAGCACGCTGATAATCACCGGAACACCCAGTCCGCCCTTTCGGATGATGGCTCCCAAAGGTGCGCCGATGAAGAAGAAGATAAGGCACGACAGCGACAGCGTCACCTTGTTGATGGCTTCCATCTGGTGCATGCGGTCCTCACGGTTCAGCTGGTACGAGTAGTCAGCCTTGAACTCCATATCGCTGAGGGCCATCTGTGCCTCGTTGGCCGCCAGGCTGATGACCTCCTGTTTCTTGTCGTTGCTCAGCTTGATAAACAGCGAGTCGATATTGGTCTTGTCGCTGAGACCCTCTTTGATGGCGCGTAGCGAGTCCTTCTTTTCCAGCGCTGGTCGGTAGAGTGTCATGCGCTGGGCGTCGGCATAGAAATGGCGACCCACCGAGTCGTTGAATTCCCGGATGGAGTCGAGGTCGTGCAGAATCTTGGTCATGCTTTTGGCACGGGCGTCAGTCGAGATGCCACCCATCTCCACCATGTTGAAGTCGCCGTCGAAGTCGAGCACGATGCGCTTTGTCGAGAATGTTTCGCGACGGTATGGGACGTTGGCTGTCACACCCAGTCCTGACTGGCGCATGTTTTCAAACCATTCGCCATTATACAGCGTCAGCAACAGGTGCTTCTTCTCAGCCGTTGACTGCAGGTGACCTGAGTCGGCCAGAATGACGGCAGCATCCTCATAGCTGCCGTTCATGCGGTAAATCATGATGCCGTAGAGCGTACCCGTCTTCAGGTCTTTCTTCTGCACATACAGGTTCGAGTCGGGTATGCCGTCGTAGAAGATACCCTCTGGAATCTCCAGTTCCGGACTCTTCTGTTTCATCGAGATGAGCAGCTGGCGGAACGAGACAAAGGCCTTCGGACCTACTACTTCCTGGAAGAAGAACGACATAGCGGCAATCAGGGTTGTGATGACGATGAGTGACCTCATGGCCTGCATCAGCGAGATGCCTGCCGCCTTGATGGCTGTCAGCTCCGAGCTTTCACCTAAGTTGCCGAAAGCAATGAGCGACGACAGCAGGATGGCCAGTGGGAATGCCTGTGGCATGAGCATCAGTCCCATGTACCAGAAGAACTGCGCCATCACCTCCAGTGAGAGTCCTTTACCTATCAGTTCGTCAACGTATCGCCACAGGAACTGCATCATCAGCACAAATTGGCAGATGAAGAAGGTGGCAAAGAAAAGAAGGCCAAATTGTTTGGCGATGAATATGTCTAATTTCTTGATGCGCAGCATACTTTATTTACTTCACAGACCGCTGACACGGTGCAGACGCTCCAGGTTCTCGTCCCAGATGCCGCGCAGATCCTGTGCCTCGTCGTCGTCCGACGCATAGTCTGTTATCAGCAGGGTCAAGTGTCCTGTGATGTCGCTTTTCTCGATACGCATCTCCCAGATGGCTTCGGGGGTGTCCTCATGGTAGTCCCACAGCAGTCTGATGTGGTTGTACTTCTCTTTTTCCAAGATGCGCGACTGTTTGGTGTCACGTTCCGTCCAAGGGTGTCCCCATGTGAAGGTCATCATATCGTCTTCTTCCGTCACTTTGTCGGCCAGCCATTTCTGCAGGCCCGATGCGTTACTTATCATGTCCCATACAATCCTTGGCGATTGTGTCGACAGCGGATATTCGAATGTCAGTTTCTGCATAGTTTTATTCTGTTAGCAAGTGTTATGTTTCTTTTGATGGTGCAAAAATACGAAAAAATATCAGATTATGAAAGTTTTTTCGTAAAAAGTTTGTGTAATTAAAAGATTTATATTACCTTTGCAGGCGATTTTAAGGGACTTGCCCCATAATTGCAAGGAAATGGCGGGGTAGCTCAGCTGGTTAGAGCGTCGGATTCATAATCCGGAGGTCGAGGGTTCGGGTCCCCCTCCCGCTACGAAGAACGTCCTGCAGATGTACATTTGCAGGACGTTCTTTTTTTGTTTGTGTAGCCGTAGGGTAGGCTACAGGGCCCCCCGGCTTAATCGTCGGGATTGCCCTTGTAGTGGAACGGCTGAATGTCAGGAGTAGTACCCAGGTCCTCTGGCACTCCAACGGTTCGGATGAGTTTCTTGCCGTAGTCACCACGCACAGCTCCCGTATTCATCAGCAGGTCGGAATACTTGATGGTGGGGAATACCACACCAAAGATACCTACACCCACGCGAACGCCCTCAGGATGGGTGTTGTTGGTGATGCGGGCCGTCTTGAAGAAGGTGTGCGGATAGATGTCCAGACGGTTCAGCTTCTTGTAGGTTTTCCACATGTCCGGATGGGTCTTTGTGGTGTCGGCATGTGTGAACACGCGTCCGATGTTGCCCACGTAGTCGTCGATGGCATCGCTCTCAATACTGTCGCTGGCCTGCAGACATTCGTGGATGTTGTCTTCCATCTGCCAAATCATCTGGCTGTCGGTAGGCCGTGAGATAGCGGCAATGATGAGCAGGATGATGGCTATGGCACAAAAGATGATAGCCTTTCCGAGACAACTGTGGGTAAACTCTGATGAAGTACTCTGTTTCTTGTACGTACTGGGGTTGAATTGTTCCATAACTCTTAACTATTATCTCTTAACTCTTAATTCTTAATTGCCGTCAGGCGACAATTCTTAATTCTTAATTCTTAACTCTATAAATGGTCGTGAAGCAGGTTCATGAATTCCTGACGGGTCTTGGCCTGATTGAAGGCACCGCTGAACTCGCTGGTAGTCGTGATGCTGTTCTGCTTTTCCACGCCACGCATCTGCATGCACATGTGACGGGCTTCGACAACGACCATCACACCCAGCGGGCGCAGGGTCTGTTCGATACACTCCTTGATTTGCAGCGTCATGCGCTCCTGTACCTGAAGCCTGTGGCTGTAGATGTCTACCACGCGGGCTATCTTCGACAGTCCTGTGATGTAGCCGTTGGGGATATACGCCACGTGGGCCTTGCCGTAGAAGGGCAGCATGTGGTGTTCACATAGCGAGAAGAAGTCGATGTCCTTGACGATGACCATCTGACTGTAGTTCTCCTTGAACAGGGCACCGCGCAGCACCTCATGGGCATCCTGTTCGTAGCCCTGCGTCAGGAACTGCATAGCCTTGGCCACGCGCATAGGGGTTTTCAGCAGTCCCTCGCGTGTAGGGTCTTCACCCATCAGTTGCAGAATCCGCCGATAGTGGTCGGCCAACTCTTCGAGTCCTTCGCGGTATGTTTCGTTATCCGCCATCACTTTTTCACTGTTTGCTGTTTCACTGTTTTGCTTTTCACCTCTCTCAGTATGCTACTGTGATTTTCCCCTTGACGATGGTCGCTTGTGAGTATCCCATCTTCCTCAGGCTCTGCAGCATCTGGTGAGCTTCTTCGTAGGTACGGTAGTTGCCGATGCGACAAATCCATCGCGGCGAGTAGAAATGAACGTACACAGGTACTTCGGGGAAGTTGGCCTTGATGTCGTTGCCCACCTGCTCTGCCTGCTGACGGTCCTTGCGCGAGTTGCCGCCGGCAAAGGCCTGAACGCGATAACCGTTGACCTTATAGCCGCGCATGATTTTCTTGGTATTGTCAACGGGAGCCGGAGTCTCAGCGGGAGCGTCGGGAGAACTGGAAGAACTAGAGGCACTAGATGAACTAGAAGCACTAGAGGAACTAGAGGAACTAGAAGCACTAGAAGCACTAGATGAACCAGAGGCGCTAGAAGGAGTGGTGGAAGCGTTCGCATTGCCCGTGGCACTGCTGTTCGTCGCTGCCGCCGTACTCGTTGCCCCTCTGTTGCCCAGCAGGGCGTTGTTCACCAGGTAGTCGATGTCGGCAGCATGACGGATGGTCACCGTACCCTGTCCGGCCTTATGCTGTTGCAGGCGCTGGGTATAGTCCTGTGCAGATAATGGTAAAAAAGTAAAAAGGCAAAAGGGTAAAACCATGAGAACCTTTTTAAATTTTGAATCATTTGAAATAGTCATCATCATGTTTTGTTGTTTTTTACTTCTAACCTTCTTACTTTCTTACCTTCTTACACCTATTCTTATTTCTTCCACGCGTCAATGATGCCCTTGAAGTCGGCACACTTCAGCGAGGCACCGCCGATGAGACCACCGTCGATGTCGGGCTTTGCAAACAGCTCGGGGGCGTTGCTGGCCTTGCACGAACCACCATAGAGGATGGTGGTGTCGTCGGCCACAGCCTGTCCGTACTTCTCTGCGATGATTGAGCGGATGTATGCGTGAATCTCCTCAGCCTGCTCGGCGGTAGCGGTCTTGCCAGTACCGATGGCCCAGATGGGTTCGTAGGCGATGACGATCTTGCGGAAGTCCTCCTCGCTGAGGTTGAATACGCTGCCTTCGAGCTCGGCCTTGACGACCTCGTTCTGCTTGCCGGCCTCGCGCTCTGCCAGGCTCTCGCCGATGCAGAAGATGACCTTCAGGTCGTTCTTCTGTGCCAGCAGCACCTTCTCCTTCAGAATCTCGGGAGTCTCCTTGTAGTATTCACGACGCTCTGAGTGACCCAGGATGACATACTGTGCACCCGTTGACTTCACCATCTCGGCGCTCACCTCACCGGTAAAGGCACCTTTCTCCTTGTCGGCGCAGTTCTCAGCACCCAGACCGATGATGTCCTGGTCGAGGAACTGTGCGATGCTGGCAAGGTGGATGAACGGTGTGCAGATGACCACACCACAGTTGGGCTTGTCAGCCTTCAAAGTCTCGTTGAGCTCCTTTGCAAGAGCGATACCGTCCTGGAGATTCATGTTCATCTTCCAGTTTCCTGCTACAATTTTTTTTCTCATTGTTCTTTTTTATTATTATAATGGTTTAACCTAACTTCTTACATCTTCCATCTTCCTTCTTACTTGCCTTCAGGCAACACCTCTTACTTCTTACTTCTTAATTTGTATACCTTGTACATCGCCCACAGACGGTCTATGATGGCCAGCACCGCCAGCGGCAGCACGTACCACAGCAGAATGACCAGAATCTTGCCCGGCACGCTGTCCTGCGGCATCTTGCCGATTGCCGCCTGTTCCAGCGACCCACGCAGCTGAGGCTCGTCGGGCAGTCGGTTGTGGCTCCACTTGCGTATCACCGTACCCTGCTTCAGCAGCAGCAGTCCCGGATTGCTGCGGATGATGGTCTTCAGCGTTGTCTCGTCGGTCTGACAGAACGGATATTCCGCTCCCGTGCGCTCTCGCCAGCCATTCATGCCCTTCTCGCCACTGGCTGTCAGGCAGTAGAACCCGCAGCCGTTGTCCTCGGCATACTCGTACACCTGGTTAATCTGGTCGAGCTGGCTGTCATCGGCATCCTGCAGCTGTGGCGATATCAGCAGGAACGTGTAGCCCTTGGCATTCAGCACCGAGTCGGTGATGTCCTCGCCGTCGCTGACCCTCATCAGCGAGAAGTCGTGGATGGGCGGCACGTAGCCTCTGCTCAGCTGCACCGTTTTCGAGTCGACGAACGTCCATGTGGAGTCAGGATAGTTCTCCGTGGTGAACTCCTTCTTGACGCCGTCCTTCTCCAGTATGAAAGTTGTCTCAAACTGCGGCTGTTCTGCGTCCTCTGGCGTCTCCATACCCTTGCGGATGTCTGCCCCGATGTGATATGGGCGGAAGTCGAAGTAGGGTAGGTCGTACAGCGACCATCCTGACACCACCAGTATGAATACTGCCGTGTAGTTGATGACAATCCATTGGTTGCTCTTCGACACCATTCGCAGCATGTCCAGCGGGTAGCGGGCTACCGTGATGGCACATGCCAGCAACAGCACGTTTTTCCAGAATGTCTGCCAGTTGGTGAGCACGATGGCGTCACCAAAACATCCGCAGTCGCTGATGGGGTTGGCCACTGCCAGCCACAGCGTTATCGCCGTCATGACCGTCATCAGCAGCAGTATCAGCTTCGTGGTCAGTCTGCGCCTGATGGCAAACAACAGGCAGATGCCCAGTCCGAATTCCACTGCCGACAGGAGCACCGAGGCTCCCAGTGTCATGAAGTCTGGCACCAGCTGCTTCACATGCAGCGCGTCCAGATAGTCGACAATCTTATATTTCGTTCCCAGCGGGTCGACGGCCTTCACGAATCCAGACAGGATCAGCGTCACCGCCAGCACCACTCGGGCTATATTTACAACAACCTTTCTCACCCCTACCTCTTCCTTCTTACCTCTTCCTTGCCGTCAGGCAACACCTCTTACTTCTTCCTTCTTACTTCTTACTTCTTCAGCTTGATGGCTCCGAACACGGCATAGTTGATGATATCCATGTAGTTCGAGTCGATGCCCTCGCTCACCAGCGTCTCGCCGCCCAGGTTCTCAATCTCCTTGATGCGCTCTATCTTGGTCAGGATGAAGTCCGTGTACGAGCTCACGCGCATGCCGCGCCAAGCCTCGTCGTAGTCGTGATTCTTGCGTTTCATCAGCTCCAGGGCCTCGTTGGCATACTTGTCATACAGCGCCATAGCCTCGTCCACGGTGATGTCCACCGTGTCGCTGAAGCCGTTGTAAATCTGGATGAGTCCTACTATACCATAATTAATAAGGGCGATGAATTCCGGACGGATGCCCTCACCCACCAGCGACTCCTTCTTGATTTCCAGCGAACGGATGCGCTTGGCCTTGATGAACAGCTGGTCGGTCAGCGACGACGGGCGCAGGATGCGCCACGAAGCCCCATAGTCGTGGAGCTTTTTCTCGAACAGCGTACGGCATTCCGTGATGGTCTGTTCAAACTGGCGATTGGTATTCACTTCATTTGTGTCCATAAATCGCGTGCAAAATTACAAAATTGTTGGCAAAACACCAAATTTATCTTCATTTATTTTACATTTTGCCATGCTGGCCATTCCCCTGCTCATCGTGAAGCAGGAAGACCGCTCGGTTCTTCACTCACTTAATCACGACCTTGTTGCCGTTGTAGATGTAAAATCCAAATTTATTTGGTTTTTCATTCGATTTAATCAACTTTCTCACGCTCAGAAATGAAAATTTATTCTCATTTCCTTCGCTTAATCGAAATTTTGCACTATCTTTGCAGCAATGTTTGAAAAGGAAATCAAGGAATACGAAGACATCCGACGGGAATATCAGGAGAAGATTGCCGACAGGATGGGACGTGAGCAGTGGATGGAATACAGCGAAATCCTGTTCTCTGCGCACTCTTGTGCCATTGAGGGCAATTCGTTTACCGTCGACGACACGCGTATTCTTCGTGAACAAGGTATGGCCATGATTCCTGTGGGACGCTCGTTGCTGGAATGTACCGAAATGAGCGACCATTTCCGTGCCTTCGACTATATGGTAGGCCATTTGGATCATCCTTTCGACGAGGCACTGCTGAAAGAGGTAAACCGCTTGGTCACAGAACATACTTTAAGCTATCGTGCCCCAGAAGCCATTGCTGGTGAGTATACTACCGAGGATATGGCTGCAGGAGACACCGTCTTTGGCGACCACGAGAAACTGATTGCCCGTGTGCCCAATCTGATGACATCGACACAAAAAGCACTTGACGACGGACAGCACCCGATGGTTGTTGCCGCTAAGTGGCACGGCTATTACGAATATCTGCATCCCTTCCGTGACGGCAATGGTCGTACAGGACGCCTGCTCTCGAACTTCATCCTGCTTCGTGCCGGCCATCCCCTGCTCATTGTGAAGCTGGAAGACCGCTCTGCCTACATCTCAGCCCTGAAACAGATTCGTGCTGAGGGTTCGGACGAGTGTTTAATATCGTTCTTTTTCAAGACCGCTATCGGACGCATGAAGGACGAAATGGCCCAGAAGCATAAGAACTCCCTGCCCATAGTCTTCTTCTGATTCCTCATTCCTCACTTAATCACAAGCCTTCTTTTACCTTAAGGTGAAAAGTGTGGCAATGCAATGTGAAATCACTTTTTCTGTATTTTTTGCCAAATTTTTATTTTTTGTTTCTTCATGAACATTTCTATATTTTTGTTTTTTTTTCTCAATAATTTGGATTATTCAGAAAAAGTTTGTATCTTTGCACCGTCAGAATGTCGTCAGAGGGCGCGAAACAATTGCTTTCATAGCAATATTCAAGCTGGACCTTTCTGACCTTTATACGAGGACATAGCCCACAAGGTTATGTCTTCAGCTTTTCTATCACGTCGTTGAGTGCACACCGGAACCGGGCTTTGTGTTACATCTACGCTCGCAAAAACTCAACCTTCCTACGATTACCTGATGACCTGACGGCAAAGTGGAGCCAGTAGGTGCCCTTGGGCGAACGCTCTAACAGGAGTTCGTCGAAGTCCTCCTGCGACTCGTCGCTGATGTCGAGCAGGATGGTGGCGTAGCGCACCAGTTGCTCGATGCCTGCCACGCGGATGTCTGCGGCGCAACCTGTCAAGTGGTTCGAGCCTTTCACGCCGCCAACGGCAGCATTCACCTGCGGAGACCGATAGCCAGAGTTGATGACTATGGGGTCATCACCCTCGCCATAGCGCTTGTTCCACTCACTTCTCAGCATCTCTAACCAGCCGCAGAGGCGCTTCAAGTTCTCAATATGTACGTGCGAAGGGATATTTCCATCAGGAGTTCTTGCACTTGTTTTGCAGAGCTCCCCCAGCGTAAAGTGCTGGGAGAGTTGTGCCTGCTTGTTAATACTTACTTCTGTCATAATCTTCAATTCTCAACTTTCAATTTTCTACTTTCAATTCTCTACTTTCAATTCTCAATTATCCTTATGCAACTGCGCAACTGTGCAACTGCGTAACTGCGTGGCAGGGACGAAGCCCTGCCCGCAGTCCACTTCAAATCATCACAGCCCCAGTCTTCTTGTACTTAGCCTTGGTGGTGCCGTTCTCCACAAACTCATCCACCTTTTCTACCAGCCCATCCTTCAGCAGACGGAACACCCTGGAGCGAGCCGAGTTGTTCTGTGCCAGACCAAAGCAGCGCATCACATCGTCGATGGTAAACTCTTCAGGCAGACGGTTGAAAGCCTCAATGGTCTTAGCCCTGCGCGGCGTGTTGGCAGCAGCATCGCGCGTCTTGTCGTCAAAATACTTCTCGGCCAATGCCCCAAAGTAATGACGCTGGCAGGCGTACTGAATGGTCACCAACAACTCCGTCAACTTCCAGTCTGTAGCGTCCGTCTCAAACTCACCACACCAATACTGGCCGTCCTGATGGATGTCTGCCCAATGGCGCATCACGATGAATGGTGCAGCGAAGTTCAGTCCATGATAGGCGCAACGCTTCAGCAGCATTTCGTCTGCCTTGCTGTTGTTCTCCTTGGCGTCCATCATGCGGCGTGCCGTCCAGTCGTAGAGTTCATCTACTATCTTCTGCACAGAGAGTTCGCCCTTCACACGATCCAACTTGAAAGCCCACGCCTTCAGGCGGCCGTCGCTCTCGAAATCGACGGTGCTCTCACGCTCCATCATTTCGAAGTTGGTGCTGGGCAGCGGAATGCACGTCAAGCGCGTAGCAAGACCAGAACCAAAGTTCTGAGCGTTCACCTTCTTCTTCAAGGCCATTGGGGTGCCTGTGTAGATATAGTTCCAAAACACGAAGAAGTTCTGCACCACACTATCCAGATTAGAATACGCCTGGCCATCCTCTTCGTTATGGAAAGCTTTGAGTTCCAGCGACTGCTTATCAATCCATGAGCCGCCCTTCTGAACGGTCAGCGTATTGTCAAGCTCAGTATCAAAGGTCAGCATGTGCAGTTGCATCTCAGTACCATCCACCACCTCCACAGCGTTCACCATGTCCTGTATGAACTGCGCGTTACTGGTACGTGCCGGATGCACCCTGAACAGCGCCTTTGGCTTCTGCGGCTTCTCCTTGTTCGCACCCTTGGTCTTCATCTCCTCCTTGTAGCGGTTGATGGCTGCAATGCCATCCTTATCCGCTGCCACCATAGGAGCCGCCAAGAGTTTAAATAAACGAGTAGCAAACGACTTTCCTGAAGCTGGGTCGCCGATAATCAGCGTCGAGTTGTTGAGCCTGCGCAACTCTTCAGGACGATGATAGAACCTGTAGGTACACCTTGTCATCAAGGTCATCATCAGACCGCCAGCCACAAACACAGCCGCAGGATATTGGTTCTTCTTCAAGCCACGACAAATATCACGCAAAAGGGGATAGTCATCAAACAGTGCCTCTATCTGCTCGCCCCAGTCCCACAAGAGAGGGTCGATGTTTGAAGGCTGATGGCTGACATCTTCCATCTGACATCTTCCATCAGACATCGAGGTTATCTCTGCATACGTCTTGCCCGATGCCTTGGCGATAGCATCCTGCATGGCCTTACTCGGCTGCTGGCTGAGGTATTTCTTCTCCCTCTCTGCCATGCGCTGAGCGGCACTGGAAACGGTCTGCTCCACGTTCTCGTCGCGCTCGTCGATGATTTCCTGCACCCACTTCTGCGCTTTGAGCATGGCCAGCGTCTTCTGCTTGTCGCCATCAAACATGATGAGCAGGTCTGAGGCCAGTTTAAGACTCTCGTTATGGCGGTTACTGTCGGCAGCGCATGGCAGTTTGTCGCCATACCTGCAATCAATAATAGACTGTACATCATAGCCCTTCCACGTTAAACATTGACCATTGACCATTGAACATTGACCATTGTTAGAGCCCTCATCTGCCAGACGGCCCTTTTCAGCTTCAGAAGGAAACTGATGATACAGTGGTTGAGTTCTCTTCTCACGGTACTCAGGCGTGAATCGCCTGTCGAAATCTTCGTCATAATAATCAAACAGTAAATCCTCATTAATGTAAAGTATATCCTCCTCCTTGGGAGCGAATGAATTTCTGGTGGCATCAATGCAGCTGGAGTCAGCCTTATAGCCCAGTTTTTCAGCAAAGACTATCTGGTTATCAGCCAAATTGCCTTCCTTGATGTCAGCGGTGAAGATGATGCGGATGCCCTTCTTCGAACTGGTGATATGCGCCAATGCTGTGCGAGCCATCAGTTCTTGATTGGCTTTCAGGGCCTCGAATATTTCCAGCGGATTTTCCACATGGTCAATATCCAGCATCACCAAGCCATTCAGGTGACAGTCTGCCAACCTACGATGACAAAAAGGATTGCCATTGGCCGTAGGCGTTGCGTCAAACTCATAGCAACTGAAAATGAACGCCACAAGGTTGTTCTTCAACTCCTGAGCAAAAGCCAGCAGACGCTCTTCATCGCTCTTCTCAAAGAACTTCTGCTTTGCAGACTCCTTTTTCAAGCCACGCTTCTTAGCCAGAAACTTACCATAGTCCTCATTCTTCAGCCACTTGCCCGTGACCTCAGAATTGTGTTGTTCCACAGCCTCCAGAATCTCCCTTCGGCTGTCAATCTTCCAGGCAGTAGAGGTGCTCCTCACGCTGCCCCAGAACTTCTCTCGGCTGCACCTGACAGCCTGAGAGAAGTGAGTGTTTTCCTGATAACAGAATCCCTTATTCATAATTGTCAATTATCAATTTTCAATTATCAATTACAGGCTCTGCAGGTCCGTTATGTACAGAGCATTCTCGTGTCGCGTCTGGCCGTTCTGGTCCTGCCATGTGCGATGCTTCCAGAAGCCCTTGGCCACGTAAGGCTGGTTCTCGAAGAACTGCGTGTCGCGCTGCTTCGAGGCGTACTCGCCAGTCAGTTCACCATACACCTCGTCGCCACCGTGCTTCAGCACTACGCCACGACTCTTGAAATACTCCGTTGTACCATCCTGTCGCTGGTACTGGCGCTCAGAGTATGCGCCTACCTCCTTGATCAAAACTAATGCTTCCATGATTACCAAAATATTAAGTTATACATTATCCAGAATCTCCTCTATCTCCAGCGTTTCCATTGCCGTGTTCAGCTCGCGATGCATTACCACATCGACAATGCGACGGCCAAGGTCTTTCCTGACGCTGTTATAGAACTTGTAACGTTGGGGCGACTCCTTCAGCCATCCATTCTCCAACTGGCACACCACACGTTCATGGCGCTTCTTCGGCTGACGGTTGTACGCCTTAAAGGTTAAACGACCCGTGTTCTGATCCATGTACAGAACACCTTCCACTCGCTTGCCCACGATGAGCTTTGTCATCAGCTCCAGGGCATCCAAAACAAAAATGTACTTTTTCATAATCGATTCGAATTAATGAGCATCGGAATTGCGGGGTTTTAGTTTGAGCTCAATTTGTACGTACACGTTTCCTCGCTCATCCTCCGACTCGTTATGTCTTGTCTTTAATGTTTAATTTTTAATCTTTAATATTTAATTTTTAATCTTCCGCCCATAGCGGCGAAGCATATACTTCATGTGACCTGCAAACATCAACTGCGGCATATCCTCCTTCAACATCGTGCAGATGGTCTTGTAGTGTTGGTTAGCCACAGCACTCTTGAAGGTCATGGTCTTACCAGTCATCACATACACCACCAAAGCATACGCCATAGCACTACGATCCAGAGGGTGATAGTATTCGAGCATCTTCTCTACATGCTCTCTGCTCTTCTGGGTCATCCAGAGTTCCAACAGCTTCACCATCATCTTAGTAGCCAAAGTGGTTTCCCAAGAACCAATAGATTCCTCACCATTGGTTTTCTCAATCCAAGGAGCCAAACACTCCAACACTTTACAAATTTCAATTTCTGTTGTCATACGAATCATTATTTATTTGTTATTATTTGCGTCCCCGTTCGTCGAGAGGCGTTTCTATAATAACACTGCATCGCCAGTCAGCGAAAACCTATATTAACGCTGACTCAGCCCCTTTAACCAACAAATAATAAAATCCGCAAACAGCCTGACTATTAGCCGTTTGCGGAGTCGCAAATAATTCTAAAAATAATTTTCAGTTTTTCAGCAACCGCTGATTTCGCGCTGAATTAACGCTGATTCTGTATCATCTCCCTTACCTCATCCATCGACACTTCGGGGTCGAGAATACTCACTAGATAGGCAATCGTCTGGTCGTTCTCCTTAGGTGCATGCGTGTTCCTTAGTTTGTCCGACTCAAATTCCTGACCACGTTTCTTATCCCAGAAGTGGCCGCTCACCATCACCCATAGCGAGTGCTTGTCAGGCAGCGTCACCAGTCCCCGTTCGTTCACCAGCCGCTTGAATAGTGCCGCCAGCGTATTAGCATCGCCTTTCCATATCAGCCGCTGTCGTGTCTCGCCGCCACTGAACAAGTCAACAAACACCTGCACATCCGTCTCAGCGGCAAGCCATCCCAAAGCCACCAGGCCCTGACAGAGCATCCGCAGAC
>JAEEGF010556912.1_pt1 | contig 17394 bp, 17 predicted proteins | sample 9134171 | NCBI WGS metagenome assembly JAEEGF01 (sample SAMN16246542, study PRJNA631951) | gut metagenome | biome: gut microbiome; feature: rumen; material: AP-attached | host: Bos | place: Iran: Karaj | collected 2018-10 | reverse complement strand
CTTGCGGGTGGACCATTTGCGCTCGGGGTCGTGCGCGGCTATCATCCAAGCATCGCCCGGTTCCATGTCCCACAGGTCGGCCACATCGCGCTCGAAGATAACGTCGAAATCGAAGTACACGACCTTTTCCACGTCTTCCGGCAACTGCTCATGCAGGCACATACGGTAGAGGCTGGCTTCAGTATAGCAGCCTATCGAGCCGCCGGGGAACATCTCCACGATGTCACGCGGGATGGAAACATGGTCATAAAAAGTGATTTTGTTGCCTGTTTCCGCGCAAAGCCGTTCGAGATGCGGTCTGCCAGCCGCGGCGGAAGCATCAACGAGGGCATGCACATGCACGATATCCGAGGCATGGGTGAAGCAGGAGCGCAGGGCACACCAGACGGCCTTGTGCATCATGCCGACATCATGGAAGCAAAGTGCACAGTGTATCATATCGAACCCCAGCATATTTTCCGTATGTCTTGCAGCCATAATAAAAGAATGCCGAGCGACAGGCAAGGGGGCGCATGGTGTTTTGACGTTGGGGCAAGTTAAGGCTATGTTAGAAACAGTTTTTGAAACACCGCAACCAAGGGATCCTTTCATGAATGCCCATGAGCCGCAACTTCCCGGTACCGTAGCCGACCCCCTTGCCGTGCGCGATGCCGCGCACGTCCGCTTCATCGTGCTGGATGTGGACGGCGTCTGCACCGATGGCAAGCTGTATTTCATGGAGAGCGGGCGCGCCGTCAAATGCTTCTGCTCCCTGGACGGGATCGGCATCAAGACCGCGCTCAGGGCGGGCATCGGCGTGGGCGTGATCACGGGGCGCGACGATCCCTGCGTGCATGCCCGCATGTCCCAGCTGGGCGTGCGGGAATACCACCCGGGGCATGAATCCAAGCTGCCCAAGCTGCGCGAGATCATGGAGCGCAACGGGCTTTCCCGGGAAGAAATGGCCTATGTGGGCGACGACTGGATCGACCTCGACCCCATGCGCAGCGTGGGCATGCCCATAGCCGTGGCCAACGCTGTGGCCCAGGTCAAAAAGGAGGCCCGCTACGTCACCGCCGCCAGGGGCGGCGAGGGCGCCGTGCGCGAGGCCGTGGAATTTTTGCTGGCGCTGCGCATGGACGGCCAGAATCCCGCCGACTTCTGGACGGTGGCCACGGGACCGGCCAAGGCATGAGCGGCGCCTGGCGCAGGAACCTTTTCCTGGCCGCCGTGCTGCTGGCCGCATGGGCAGGCTGGTACGGCTGGCAGAGCTGGAAGCTGGAGCGCGACCTCAACCGCCTGGCGGACGTGGTGCGCTCCAAGGAGCTCGACACCCTGCTCACCGATCCGCCCGAGGAGATCAGGAGCAATGTCGACCTTGCCGTGCGCGGGGTCAGCCTCAGCCACGGCAAGGACGGGCGCAAGACCTTTGAACTGAAGGCGGACTGGGCCACGCTGGACCAGAAGACCAACGATGTCACCGTGCGGGATCCCGATGCCGTCTATGTCCTCGATCCGTCAAAGAGCGGGGGCGGGGAGCGCCGCGTCCATGCGACCTCGAAGATCGGGCGCGTGGAGAACGGCAACGCCAGGGTCTCCATGTCCGGCGACGTGAAGGCCGTGAGCGAAGCGAACACCCTTTTCAGCAGCGAAGCCGTCTATGTCAACGACCTGCGCGTGCTGGAATTCCCCTCCGGCGCCAGGCTGAAGGGCGAGGACATCGAAGGGGAGTCCGGGCATCTTGCCTGGGATCTGAACGACAACACCATCACCGGCAGCAGGGGCGTGAAGGTGCGCTGGTTCCCCTCCCGGGGGGACGCCCCCGCACAGGATCCGCCTGCCGGTCCGGGATCCGTGGGCGGCGCGCCGGCCGCCAGGGAGGATATTCCATGAAAACGCTTTTCGCAGCCATTGCCCTTTCCGTCTTTTTGACGGCGCAGGCATCGGCGGCCCCCCTGCCCATGAGCAGCGACGGCCCCGTGGACGTGACCGCCGACAGCATGGTCTATAATTCCGATAAGAACACCGTGTCTTTTCAGGGCGGCGTCGAGGCGACGCGGGGCGAATTCAAGCTCTGGGCCGACTCGCTGACCATTTTCCTGCGCGGCTCCGGCGAGAAGGGCGGGGATGCATCTTCCCTTGCCGCCGCCATGGGCAGCACGGACCTGGACCGCATCGTGGCCGAAAACAATGTGCGCTTCAAGAACGGTGCGCAGCACGGCAGCGCGCAGAAGGCCACCTACCTGGCGCGTCCCAATACGCTGGTGCTGGAAGGTTCGCCCATCCTGCACGACGGCGAAAACTCGATCTCCGGCAGCGTGATACGCTATTATGTCAATGAGAACAGGAGCGTCGTCGAAGGCGGTCCCAAGCGCCGCGTCCATGCCGTCTTCTCCGGCAACGACAGGAAAAAGGGCAGGTAGCATGGGATCCTCGCTTTCCGCAAGGCAGCTGCGCAAGCGCTACGGTCAGAAGGAAGTCGTGCACGATGTCTCCCTTGCCATGTCCCAGGGGGAGACCGTAGGGCTGCTCGGTCCCAACGGGGCGGGCAAGACCACGTCCTTCTACATGATCACCGGCATCATCAAGCCCACGTCGGGCCAGGTGCTGCTTGACGAGATGGAGATCAGCTCCTGGCCGCTGTACCGCCGTGCCAGGGTGGGGCTGTCGTACCTGCCCCAGGAAAGCTCGGTGTTCCGCCGCCTCACCGTCCGCCAGAATCTGCAGATCATCCTGGAGCATACGGATCTTTCCCGCGCGGAGCAGAAAAAGCGCGCCGACGAACTCATGGCGGAGTTTGGGCTCACACGCCTTGAAAAGTCCTATGCATCCTACCTTTCGGGCGGGGAGCGCCGGCGCCTGGAGATCGCCCGCTGCCTTATCCGCTCGCCGCGCTTCGTGCTGCTCGATGAACCCTTTGCCGGCATCGACCCCCTGGCCGTCGGCGACATCCAGCTGTTGATCCGCGACCTTAAGGAGAGGGGGATCGGCGTGCTCATCTCCGACCACAACGTGCGCGAGACCCTCTCCATCTGCGACAGGGCCTACCTGATGTTCCAGGGGCGGATCATCCTTTCCGGGACGCCTGAAGAGATCGCCGGCAACGAGACCGCGCGCAAGGTCTACCTGGGAGAGGATTTCCACCTTTCCTGAGGATTGTCCGCAGCGGACCGGGCCCGGCGCCTGTGAAAATCTGAAAATCGGCTTGCCGCAAGGCTTGCAATGCGTTCCAAGCAGGGATATACGCCTTTTCTACACTTTTTCCCCGAGGAAGCCATGCCGAATCATTCCGCGCCGCAGCGGGCCGTTCCGGGTTCCGGGAGCACCCTGCCCGACCTGACCGGCGTCGTCCTGCCCCCCCGGTTCCGCAGCCGCCACGCCCGCATACAGGACGTGGACGGCATGTCCAGCCTGATCAACGAATTCGCCGACGCGCGCATTATGCTCGCGCGCGGTCCGCTGTATCTTTACCAGAACATCCAGGATTACAGGGTCATCACCCTTCCCGTGGGCGGCCGCGAGACCGTGATCGCCTGCGGCGGGCTGCACGTGCTGTGGGAAGACCTGACCGAGGTGCGGTCCGTGGCCGTCCATCCTGCGCTGCAGCGCAGGGGCGTGGGCAGGAGCATCGTGCTGGACCTCATCGAAGATGCCCGTGCCCTGGGCGCGGCCCATGTGTTCACGTTCACGCTGTCCCCGGGATTCTTTGCGTCCCTGGGCTTTTCGGCCGTGGACAGGGACACCCTTTCCCCTGTGGTGTGGGCAGAGTGCAGCAAATGCCCCAAATTCTACAAATGCGACGAAGTGGGCATGATGCTCCACTTTCCGCCGCAGGACCAGGAGCAGTGACCATGAGCATCCTCTTGCAGCGTGATTTCCTCAAGATCGCCGACTTCAGCGCAGATGAACTGAACTATCTGCTCGACCTTGCCGCCCGCCTCAAGGATCTCCGCGCGCGCGGCAGGGAGCCGAGGATGCTTGCCGGCAGGAACATAGCGCTCATTTTCGAAAAAACGTCCACGCGCACGCGCTGCGCGTTCGAGTCGGCCATCCATCAGCAGGGCGGCAGCTGCACCTATCTGAGCGGCGGCTCGCAGATCGGCAAAAAGGAATCCATGGCCGATACGGCCCGCGTCCTCTCCCGCATGTTCGACGGCATAGAATACCGCGGCTTCGGGCAGGAGATCGTGGAGAAACTGGCCGAATATGCCACGGTGCCGGTGTGGAACGGGCTGACCGACGAATCCCATCCCACCCAGATCCTAGCCGATTTCCTGACCATGCGTGAGCACAGCGCCAAGCCCCTGGACAGGATATCCTTCGCCTACCTGGGCGACGCCCGCTTCAACATGGGCAATTCCCTGATGATGGGCGCAGCGAAGATGGGCATGGATTTCCGCGCCGTGGCGCCCAGGGGATTCCAGCCCGGTGACGAACTGTTTGCCTTGTGCCAGGAGGAGGCCGCAAAGACCGGGGCGCGCATCACCCGCACAGACGACGTCGCCTCCGGCGTGGAGGGCTGCGATTTCGTGTACACCGACGTCTGGGTGTCCATGGGCGAGCCCGAGGAAGCCTGGGAGGAGCGCATCCGCCTTTTGCTGCCCTACCAGGTCAACGCGCGCGTCATGGAGCTCACGGGCAACCCGCAGTGCAAGTTCATGCATTGCCTGCCTGCCTATCACGACCGTGAAACGGCCGTGGGTGAATCTATCTACCGGAAGTACGGGCTGGATGCGCTGGAAGTGACCAACGATGTCTTTGAATCGCCGCGCTCCATCGTGTTCGACGAAGCGGAAAACCGCATGCACACCATCAAGGCCGTCATGGTGGCCACGCTGACCAAGGTGCCCCCCATCTTTTTTGAGGATTAGCGGGCGCATTGTCCGGAGCGCGATTTTTTGCTTGCCTTTTCGGCTTTCGTAGGGTAAATCTCTCAATCCTGCCTGCGAAAGGCGAATGTTCAGGCATATTCCGGCCCCATCGGGCTTTCATGGAGGATATATCATGGGTAAACAGTGCGAGATCTGCGGCAAAAAAGCTATGGTGGGCAATCTGGTGAGCCATTCCAATATCAAGACCAAGCGCCGCTTCAACCCCAATCTTCAGGCTGTGCGCCATCAGGGCGAAGACGGCGTCGTGCGCACCATCAACGTCTGCACCCGCTGCCTGCGTTCCGGCGCGGTGACCAAGCCCGTGGTGAAGGACGTCGAAGAATAGTCCTTTTCCTCGGTTCGCGATGTTTCCAGGGGGCGGTGAGATGATCTCCGCCCCTTTTGCGCTTAACGCTTTTCATCCCGCGCCCGGGTGGTGCGCGCGGGCGGGCAGCCAAGGCGCCCGCAGGGGAGGATGACGCATGGGCTATGCATGGGGTGCAGGCGGGCGGCGGCATGCCGGCCGCGTTTCCATGTGGCGGCGCCCCGACGGCGTTCCCCCTGGCTGGCGGGTGGTGGATTTTTCCGGACCGGGAAAGTCCGGCAGATCCTATCCCTGCCTGGGGACGCGGCAGATGGAGCTTTTGCGCCTTGTCCTGGAAGCGCGCGGCATACCGCATGTGGTCACGGGGAACGGCGCCCAGGCGCGCGCCTTCGTGCCCGCCATGTTTGAGCTGGCAGCCCGGTCCGAGCTGGCAGCCGTGGCCGCTGAAAAGCCCGTTGTCCGCCCGCGTGTCCCGCTGCGCCGCAATGCCCATTGGGCCATGCTGCCGCTGCTTGCCATGATCGTGCTGCACGGCATGCGCATGGGCTGGTGGCTCAGCGGGACGGGGCTGCCGTCTTCCGCCGGATGGCTGGACTGCGGGCGGCTCGACGTGGACCTTGTGCGCGCCGGCGGATGGTGGCGCACCGTGACATCGCTCACCCTGCACAGCGACGGGCTGCATCTGTTCAGCAATGTGCTTTTCGCCGCCCCGTTTTTTGCCATGCTCGCGCAGCGCATCGGACTGGGCATGGCGCTTTTCGCCTCGCTGCTGGCCGGGGCGCTTGGCAACGCCTGCGATGTCCTGTATCGTGATCCGGGCTATGCCAGCATAGGCGCCTCCACGGCCATGTTCGGCGTCGTGGGGCTTCTTTGCGCGGACATCGTGGTGCGCAGCCCCGAGCGCGGGCTGCGCCGCCTGGCCCTGCCTGTGGCCGCCGGGATGGGTTTTCTGGCCATGCTGGGCGCCGAAGGGCAGAACATCGACTACGCCGCGCATGTTTTCGGCCTGGCCTGCGGTTTCGCCCTCGGCCTGCCGGCGGGGGGCTGCTGCCTCCGGGGCGCGCCCGGATGGGCCGCGCAGCTGGCCCTGGGCGTTTCGGGCGTTGCGCTTGTCCTGGCTTGCTGGATGCGGGCCTTCAACATGCTTTGAGGTTGCGATGAGCGATACGGGAAAGTTTGAGGTCGTGGCCCGCTGCGGCCATGCCCGCGCGGGATTGCTCCATACTGCGCACGGCGTCGTGGAGACCCCGGTCTTCATGCCTGTGGGCACGGTGGGCAGCGTCAAGGCGCTCGCCCCGGACGATCTGGACGCAGCGGGCGCCCAGGTCATCCTGGGCAACACCTACCATCTTTACCTGCGCCCCGGCGACGAACTGGTGGCGCGCCGCGGCGGGCTGCACAGGTTCATGCGGTGGGACAGGCCCATCCTCACCGACAGCGGCGGCTTCCAGGCCTTCAGCCTGGGGAGCCTGAACAGGATGAAGAAGGACGGCGTGGAGTTCCGTTCTCATATCGACGGCTCCAGGCATATGTTCACCCCCGAAAAGGTCATCGGCATCCAGCGCAACCTCGGCTCCGACATCATGATGCCGCTGGACGTATGCCTGGGCTACGGCGCATCGCCCGATGAGGCGCTCGCTGCCGTGCGGCGCACCACGGAATGGGCCGGGCGCTGCCGCGAGGCGTATCCCGCGGGAGCGGGGGGCGGGCTGCTTTTCGGCATCGTGCAGGGCTGCACCTATCCGGACCTGCGCCGTGAATCGGCACGGCAGCTCATGGACATAGGCTTCGAGGGCTATTCCATCGGCGGGCTCGCGGTGGGCGAGCCCAAGCACATGATGATGGAGAACCTGCGCGCCCTCGATCCCGTGCTCCCTCAGGAAAAGCCGCGCTACCTCATGGGCGTGGGCACGCCCCTGGACATACTGCACGCCATCGAGTCCGGGGTGGATATGTTCGACTGCGTGCTCCCCACGCGCAACGCCCGCAACGGCACGCTCTATACCTCGCAGGGCAAGATCAACATCAAGCGCCGCGAATACGCCGAAGACGACGGACCACTGGATCCGCGATGCGGCTGCTACACCTGCCGCACGTTCTCCCGGGCCTATCTGCGGCATCTTTTCGTCAGCAGGGAGCTGCTCGCCTTCCGCCTCAATTCCCTGCATAACATCACCTATTTCCTTGATATGGCGCGCGCTGCGCGCCGCGCCGTGATCGAGGGGCGCTACGCCGCATTCAAGGCCGCGTACGAGGCGGCCTATCCCGAAGAAGACCTGCTCTTCGACGCACCGGTGGAGCAGGGCGCTTGACCGATGACCCTGCGCAACGTAAAGTTGGGCGGCTTCATGGCATAAATGCAGCAAAAAGGTGTTCCGATGGCAGGAAAAGCTTCTCTGGCGGCGCTGTACAGGCCGCAGACCTTCGCCGAGGTGGTGGGGCAGGACATGGTCAAGTCCATCCTTTCCCGCGCCGCGCAGGAAGACCGCGTGGCTCCGGCCTACCTGCTCAGCGGCACGCGCGGCGTGGGCAAGACGACCATCGCCAGGATCTTCGCCAAGGCGCTCAACTGCGAGAAAGGCCCCGCCGGCGAGCCCTGCAACCAGTGTTCCGCCTGCCGCCGCATCACCCAGGGCACGTATGTCGATGTCGTGGAGATCGACGGCGCATCCAACCGCGGCATAGACGACATCCGCCGCCTGCGCGACGCCGTGGGCTACGCCCCCATGGAAGGCCGGTACAAGGTCTTCATCATCGACGAAGCGCACATGCTCACCGAACCCGCCTTCAACGCCCTGCTCAAGACGCTGGAGGAGCCGCCTGCCCGGGTGACCTTCATCATGGCGACCACCGAGCAGCACAAGTTCCCCGTGACCATACTGAGCCGGTGCCAGCACTTCGTTTTCCGCCAGATACCCGAAGACGTGCTCAGGGCGCATGTTTGCCGCGTGCTGGAGCGCGAAGGGCAGCCCTTCGAACCCGAAGCCGCCGCCCTCATCGCGCGCCGGGCCGCCGGCAGCGTGCGCGACGCCATGTCGCTCCTCGGGCAGGCCCTGGCACTGGGCTGCACCCCCGGCGAGCCCCTTGCCGCCGCGCAGGTCCGCAGGGTGCTGGGACTGGCCGGGCGCGAAGTCATGGACAGGCTTCTCGATGCCATCGCCGCGCATGACATGGCTGCCATCGTGAAGCTCGTGCGGGAGCTGCTTGCCCAAGGCGTGGACATGGGCTTTTTCCTGCGCGAGCTTGCCAGCCTCTGGCGCGACCTCTTCCTTGCCCGGCAAGCCGCCGGCGGGCTGTGGGAGGAAGAAGAGCAAAAGGCGCTCCATGCCTCGGCGTCGCGTTTTTCTCCGGCCTTCATCCATGCAGCATGGCAGATGACCCTGGATTCCCAGCGCCGCATACTCAGCAGCCTGGAGCCGTCGGTGGGGCTGGAACTGCTTTTGCTCAACCTTGCCATGCTGCCCAGGCTCCTGCCTCTGCGCGAGCTCTCCGCCTTCCCCGCCGGGGAAGCGGAGGAGGGGCGGTCTTCCCCGCAGTCCGCGGTCACTCAGCCTCCGCAGGATCCGCCGCAGCCCCCCGCATGCCCAGCACCCCCTCCGTCTCCCGCCCCTGTCCAGGCGTCCCCCGCGACTCCTGCAGCGGTACCGGAGCCCGTGCCTGAGCCGGCACCGGAGCCCGTGCCTGAACCGGCCGTCCCGGCGGCGCCTCCGGCGGCTCCTGGGGACTGGAAGAAAGAGGATCCTGACCCCGGCCTGCACTGGGGGGAGTTCGTTGCCTCCCTGGGCAACAGCGACGCGGAGCTCAACGTGCCCATGCTCAGGCAGTGCGGCGGCGAGGTGCGCGGCGGCTGGCTGGTGCTCAGGCCCTACACCCAGATAGCAGCCAAGAAACTGAAGGCAGGCAAAGGGCTGCTGGAGGACCGCGCTTCAGCGTGGGCAGGACGCCGCCTGGAATGCGTCTTCCTGCCGCCGCAGAAGATCGTCCGCACCGAGGCGGAGCTGATACAAGACATGGAAAAGCACCCCGTGGTGCAAAGGCTCGCGGGAGCCTTTGACGCCGAAGTCGTGCATGTGAAGGATTAACCGCCAACAGGGGATGTCCCCGGGAGAAGCGTATGCGCAATATGAACGACCTGCTGCGCCAGGCGCAGGTGATGCAGAACAAGATCGCCAAACTCCAGCAGGAGATGGCCGAAAAGGACGTGGAAGCCTCCGCCGGCGGGGGCATGGTCAAGGTGGTGATGAACGGGCGCCAGGAAATGAAGTCCATCACCATCGACAAGGCCGTCATGGAAAGCGGGGACGCCGAGATGCTCCAGGACCTCATCATCACGGCCGTCAACGAGGCCGTGCGCATCGGCCGCGCCAATCTGGAGCGTGAAATGTCCAATATCTCCGGGGGGATCCACCTTCCTGGCATGTTCTAACCGTCCTTTTGACCTTGCAAAAAGACCGCCGGTAGCCCGGCGGTCTTTTTGCATCTCCAGGCCGCAGCCGGAAGGAGGGCGCGCGTTCAGCCGGCGCTTCCGGTCCCGCCCACCGGGTCACGCCAGAAGCCGGCCATGAAGTCGTCGTATTCCCTGCGCAGGGAGAGCATGAGCTCATGCACCGGGACGATGCTCTTGACCTTGCCCACGTTGGCCCCGCAGAAGGCGAAACCCCTGTCGAGGTTGCCTTTCATGGCGTTGATGAGTGCTGCGGCGATGCAGTAGGGGGATGTCGCAGGGTCGCAGGTCTTGATGCAGTGGAAGACGCACTTGAAGGGCTTCTTCTTCCCGGCGCGCGCTTCGTCGATGAAGGCGTTCTCCAGGGCGCGGCCGGGCATGCCCACCGGGCTGTTGATGATGGTCACGTCTTCTTCGCGGGCGTTGACGTAGGCCTGCTTGAAGCGGATGTCGGCGTCGCATTCGTCGGTGGCCACGAAGCGCGTGGCCATCTGCACACCGGAAGCGCCCAGGTTCATCACGCGGGCTATGTCCGCTCCGGAGAACACTCCTCCGCCGGCGATGACGGGGATGGCCCGTCCTGCCTTGTCTTCCAGCGAGCGTGCCGTATCCACCACCCCGGAGATGAGGCTCTCCAGGGAAAACGAGGAATCAAAGATATGCTCTTTGGAAAAGCCGAGGTGTCCGCCCGCCCGCGGTCCTTCCAGGACGAAGGCGTCGGGCAGCAGGCCCGTCTTGGCCAGCCATTTTTTGGCGATGAGGGCGGCGGCGCGGCTCGAGGACACGATGGGCACCAGCTTGGTGCGGAATTCCTGCCGGGCGCGTTCGCACGTGTCCAGGAAGATGCGCGGCAGGTCCATGGGCAGCCCGGCTCCGGAAAAAATGATGTCGGCCTTGGATTCCACGGCTGTCCTGGCCAGGTCGGCAAAGGTCGTGAGCGCCACCATGATGTTGACGCCCAGGATGCCGCTGGTCATGGAGCGGGCTTTCTCGATCTCGCGCTTAAGGGCGCGGGTGTTGGCCCCTATGGGGTCGGAGGCTGCGTCAGGCTCGCGCATTCCGGCCATGGCGCCCGCGATCACGCCGATGCCGCCTTCGTTGGCGACGGCAGAGGCCAGGCGCGACATGGATATGCCTACGCCCATGCCGCCCTGGACGATGGGCAGGCGGGCCACAAGATCGCCTATCTTAAGGGATGGGAATGACATGGTGATGCTCCTTTGTCCGCTGGAAAGGGAGGATGCCCCGGGTGGGCAGGAAGGACCACCTTTCGCCGGACGATTCGGAAAAACACTAGCACGCAACGGGGAGCGTGGCAAGGGAGCGTGCAAAAAATCTTTTATTTACGGATAAATAGCAATCCTTACTTTTAAGCAGTGCAAAAGCACGGCCGCAGAGCCAGGTGCAGAGCTGCCGGCATGGGAACAGCAGCGGGACTGCCTTGCCAGGGCGGAGCCGGCGCAGGGCCGCCTGCCCTGGCGCAGCGAGCGGGAAGTGGACTTTGTCCGGCTTTTATCGTACAAGGCATGTGACGCCTAAAAACAACCTCCGGGGATCGCGTGTGATGCAGAACGATGCTGAAACGCTGGCTTTTGACGATGCCGGACTCGCCGGCCAGCTCTTTGGCCCGCTGAACGCCCATCTTGAGCTCATTGCCGACGCCTCCGGCGCAGAGCTGCAGACCCGCGGGACGGAGCTCACCGTGCGCAGTGCCAGCCCTGCCCGGAGGAGCCTGCTGCTCAACCTGTTCGCCCAGTGCTATGGGCTGCTGCGCCAGGGGCGGAGCCTGCGCGGGGAAGACCTCCTGCAGGGCTACGAAGAACTCCTGCGTGACCCTCAGGCGCGGCTGGAAAAGCTCTTCCGTGATGCGGGGCTCGTCGTTTCGCCGCGCAAGACCATCATGGCCCGGAACACGTCCCAGCGCCAGTACATGGAGCTTCTGCGCTCGCATGAGATGGTCTTCGCCACCGGTCCGGCCGGCACGGGCAAGACCTACCTTGCCGTTGCCGTGGCGGTCGCCATGCTGGCGGCCAGGCGCGTCAAGAAGATCATTCTCACCCGCCCCGCGGTGGAGGCCGGGGAGCGGCTTGGCTTCCTGCCTGGCGACATGCAGGAGAAGGTCGACCCCTATCTGCGCCCCCTGTACGACGCCCTCGGCGACATGTTCGGCCCCCAGGGGCTGCTGCAGAAGCAGGAGGCGGGCGTCATCGAAGTGGCTCCGCTGGCCTTCATGCGCGGGCGCACGCTCAACGACGCCTTCCTCATCCTGGACGAGGCGCAGAACACCACGCGGGAACAGATGAAGATGTTCCTCACCCGCATGGGATTTGGTTCACGCGCCGCCATCACTGGAGACATCACCCAGATCGACCTTCCACCCTCCGGACGCGACGGGGGGCAGGAGGGGGAGAGCCGTTCAGGGCTCATCCATGCTCTGCGCGTGCTCTCAGGCGTGCGCGGCGTGGCCTTCCATCAGTTCCACAGCTCCGACGTGGTGCGCCATCCCCTGGTGGGGCGCATCGTGGACGCCTATGACCGCTATGAAAAGAATTAAAAAAATATCCCCTGTGAGCATCCGGCAGCTTTGGCTGCATGCACGCGCCATGCTGCGCCACCATCACCATGACTGGGGGCTGATAGCCCTTGCCCTCGCCCTTGTGTCACTTTCGCTCCTCTGCGCCGTCCAGCCCGGGCGGCAGTCAAGGGTCCTCTATCCTGCAGGGGAGATAGCGGCGGTGGACGTCGTTTCCGACCGCGACATGATGGTGGAGGATCAGAGGGCCACCCAGCAGCGCCGCGACAGGGCCCTGGCCCTGCAGCCCATGGTCTTCGACCTGGATAAGAAAAGCATCGCGGCATTCCGCGAGGAAAGCCTCGACCTGCTCGAGCGCATCAACCGCCTGGGCGTGGAGGAATCTGGCCTGGAGACCGTGCGCCGGTCTTTCAACGAGCGGCACGGAGCGGAGGTGTCGCTGGGTTCCTTCCGCGTGCTGGCGGCTTCCTATGTGCAGGAGTACCTGCTGAACACGCTCATACCCTGGATCGAGACAGCCCTTTCCAACGGCGTCATCGCCGACATGCGCCAGCTTGCCAGCACCGACAACGCCGCCATCGTTCGCGACCTGGACAGCGGCACCGAGGTGCTCCGCAGCCAGACCGAGGGCCTTTCGGACCTGCGCATGTTCCGGGTCTCGCTCATCCGCAAGCTGCATGACGCCGAGGGGCTGAATCAGCGTTCCAAGAGCGTGCTCCAGGAGATCATGCCCCTGATGATCGTGCCCACGCTGGCCGTGAACCAGGAAGAGACCAGCCAGCGCAACCAGGATATGCTCTCGGCCGTGGAACCTGTGCTCTACCGCGTGCAGACCGGGGAAGTGATCGTCCGGGCCGGCGACATGGTGACGCATGAGCAGCAGATCAAGCTGCAGGCCCTGTTCCGGGCCGCGCCCGGCATGGTCGACTGGAAGGCCTTTGGCGGCTGCATGCTGCTGGGCTTCTTTTTGCTCCTGGGGCTGTTCATCACGCCCAGCGGCAACAAGGGGACGGTGCTCCGCACGAGGGACCAGACGCTCATCGCCCTCATCCTGGTCGTGTTCGGGCTGGCCGCCTGGGGCGTGATGGCGCTTGCGCTCGCGCTCTCGGCGTCTTCCTCCGTGCGCATCCTGGCCTTCGCCTTTCCTGTGGCGGGCGGTGCGGGGCTTGCCGCACTCATCTTTGCAGCGCGGCGCTACTGCACCGTCGGGCTCCTGCTGGCTTTTTTCTGCACGGTGATCTTCAGGGGAGACGTGAGCCTGTTCTTTTTCTACTTCATGTCGTCCATGACCAATACCTGGCTGGTGCTGCGCGCGCAGAACAGGCAGGACGTGGTCTGGGGCAGCGTGCCGCTGTTCCTGTGGATGGTCCTCACGGGCGCCGGCGCCGCCCTCATCATGCGCCTTGAGGTCCACCAGATGCCCGCGCTCGTCCTGGCGCTGATGTGCAACGCGCTGCTTTCGCTCTTCATGCTTTTCGCGCTCAGCCCCGTGCTCGAGATGCTCATGGGCTATACGACGCGCTTCCGCATGATGGAGCTGATGAATCTGGAGCACCCCCTGCTGCAGGAGCTGATGGTCAAGGTGCCAGGCACGTACCACCATTCCCTCATGGTCTCCAACCTCGTGGAGGCTGGTGCAGTGGCCATAGGCGCCAACAGCCTGCTCTGCAAGGTGGGGGCCCTGTACCACGACATCGGCAAGATCTTCCGCCCGCGTTACTTCATCGAAAACCAGTTCGGCGGGCGCAACCCGCATGACAAGCTCTCCCCGGCCATGAGCGTGCGCATCCTGTTCTCCCATGTCAAGGACGGCGTCAAGCTGGCCGAAGAGTACCATCTGGGCAGGGAGATCACCGACATCATCCAGCAGCACCACGGCAACCGCGCGGCCATGTCGTTTTACGGCAAGGCGAAGCAGATGGGCGAGGAACCGGACCTGGAGGATTTTTGCTACCCCGGGCCGAGGCCCCAGACCAGGGAGGCGGCCATCGTCATGCTGGCGGATTCCGTGGAGGCGTCGAGCCGCACCCTGACCGACCCCACGCCGTCGGTGATCAGGGCGCATGTCTCCAAGATCATGAAGGACGTCTATGCTGACGGCCAGCTTGACAACTGCGACCTGACCTTCCGCGACCTGAGCCGCATCGCCGACGCCTTCGTCAGCATCATCACCGGGCTGCACCATCAGCGCATCACCTATCCCGGGCAGGACAAGAACGGCATTTTCGCTCCCGAAGACGCCGAGGACCTGAAACCGGAATGGATGGTGGAAGGCGCGGACGGCTCCGGAGGAGCCCCGGCCGCCCAGGGCCCCGCCGGGGATACCGGCACGGCCGGGGCGCAAGGGACGGAGGAAGGCAAGGCATGAATCCTTCCGTTCAGGTGCGCATGCGCGCACCCTGCCGTTTTTGCCGCAGGGAATGGGCTTCATGGCTCGAGACCATGCTGTGCGCCGCCTTTGACGGGCGCATGCTCCCCGGGCAGGAGCGCGGGCTGCGGCCCGGACGGTCCGGGAGCTTTCCTTCCGTGGAGCTCATCGTTGCAGGGGACGGCGCGATCTCCGCGCTCAATGCCCGGGCCCTCGGCTGCACCGGCCCTACCAACGTGCTGAGCTTCCCAGGCGGAGGGGACAGGCTCGGTTCGCTTTTCCTGAGCGCCGAAACGCTGGAGAGGGAGATCGTTCTTTACGGGCAGGATCCCGGGGAGCATGCCAGGCGCCTGCTCGCCCACGGATTCGGACACATCACGGGATTTGACCACGGACCGGACATGGACGCCTTTTGCTCCATGCTGGAGGATGCATGCGCCAGGCCGCGGGCTCCGCGGCCTTTATGACGCAGGGAAAGGCGGGCGCAGCGCCCGCGGAGGATAATGATGGACAGGAACAACGAGCACCGCTGCGGCTGGGTCGCGCTCATGGGGCCGCCCAACGCAGGCAAATCCACGCTTCTCAACGCGCTTTTGGGGCAGAAGGTGAGCATCGTCACTTCCAAGCCGCAGACGACGCGCAGCCGCATCGTCGGCATCATGTCCGAACCCGGGGCCCAGGTCATCTTCATGGATACTCCGGGCGTGAGCCATCTGCGCCTGCAGCCGCGCGGGCATCTGGCCAAGATGATGAGCCAGTCCGCCTGGCAGAGCATGGCGGCCGCCCATGCCGTCATGCTGGTGCTGGATGCCGACCTGTACCTGCGCAGGGAGGAATTCCTTGAGCGTGACGTGCAGCCGCTGCGTGATGCGCTCGCCGAAGACGACCGCCCCCTGATCGTCGTGCTGAACAAGATAGACCTGTTCCACGACAAGGCGCGCATGCTGCCGCTGCTCACCCAGCTCCAGGAATGGTTCCCCAGGGCGGAGCTCTTCCCCCTGTCGGCGCTCACCAGGGACGGCATACGCGAACTCAAGGGGCTGATCACCGGCATGGTGCCGCCCGGTGCGTCGCAGTTCCCCGACGACCAGCTCTCCACGGCGCCCACGCGCTTCCTGGCCGCGGAGATCGTGCGCGAAAAGGTCTTTGAAAAGCTGCGCCAGGAAGTGCCTTACAGCACTGCCGTGGACATTGAATCCTGGCAGGAGGATGAAGATCGGGGCATGACGACCATCCACGCCGTCATTTTTGTGGCCCGCCCCTCGCACAAGGCCATGGTCATCGGCAGGTCCGGCGCGACCATCAAGCAGATCGGCATAGAGGCGCGGCGCGATATCCAGGAGCTCATCGGAGGAAAGGTGAACCTGCAGCTCTGGGTGAAAGTCAAGGACAACTGGGCCGAAGACGTGGAGATGCTCCACGACCTCGGACTTGAAGAAGACAGCTGAGAAGGTGGGCGCAGCATGACGGCTCTTGAAGAACGCTGGCGGCGCGTGCTGGACGGCATGGCCGAGGCGGAACGCCATGCGTCCCGGCCCGCGGGATCGGTGCGCCTGGTCGCCGTTTCCAAGTTCCATCCGGCTTCGGACATAGCTGAGCTCTGCCGCCTGGGCCAGCGGGATTTTGGCGAAAACTACGTGCAGGAAGCGCGCGCCAAGCAGCAGGAGCTTGCCGATCTGGACATCCGCTGGCACGCCATCGGGGCGGTCCAGAGCAACAAGGCCAAAGACGTCGCCGGGCGTTTTTTCCTGCTGCATACGCTGGCCAGCGAGCCCCTTGCCCGGGGCCTGGTGCGGAGGCTGCCCGAGGGGGCGGTGCAGGATGTGCTCATCGAGGTCAATATCGGGGAGGAGCCGCAGAAGGCTGGCGTGATGCCCCCGGACATGCCCGCTTTCATGGAGGCCCTGCTGAAGGGTGGGCTGGTATCGGAAGGGGGCCCGGGGCTGCGCCTGCGAGGGCTGATGTGCCTGCCTCCGCGTTGCGGCGAGGGCGAAGAAGCCCGCCCGTGGTTCGTGCGCCTGCGTGAGCTGCGCGATTCCCTGGCCCGGCAGTCCGGGCTTGCCCTGCCGGAGCTTTCCATGGGCATGTCGGGCGATTACCGCCAGGCCATTGAAGAAGGCGCCACGATCATCCGCGTGGGCACCGAGATCTTTGGTCCGCGGCCGGTGAGGCCATAGTTTTCAGGAGGGAAGGCGGCGCAGGAGCGCTGCCTTCCTTGTCCGCTGCCGGCAGCGGTCAGATCCCCAGGCTTTCCACCCAGCGCCATGAATTTCCTTCTAATTCCCGCGTGTTCTATAACCTTCCTTTTTTATAGGAAAAAGCTCAATCCATATGCGCACATAAATACCACAGTTTTCCTTCTTTTTCCTTCCTGTGTTGGATAACGGTTGGATAAAAGCAAGGAAGAGTCTCTTTTTTGAGGTTTACGGCTAAAGTTTTTGCAAACGGACACAATCTTCATCATAAGAAGGAGATCGTGCCATGAGCAAAGCACAGTATGAACCGACAAAGTATTCTGGCGTGTTTACGAGACTTGACAATCAAAACAAGAAGAAATTTTACATAAGGTATGTCATCGGAGGTCGCGGCGGCAAGCAGGTATTTGAATGTCTTGGAGGTACAGATGCCGGCTGGACGGCTGCAAAAGCTTCGCAGGAACGCGCTGATCGAATTAGAGAAAAGACAAAATCAAACAGAGCAAAGCGAGCAGAAGCCAAAGAAGTTGCTTCAGAAATTCGTTGGACTTTAGACAAGTTATGGGAAGCGTATAAAGAAGCTTACCCTAAAAGCGATAAAAACCGCGCCATCGAAGAAGGCGTTTATAATTGTCGTTTGAAGAAACCATTTGGTGCAAAAACCATAAAAGAACTTAGT
>JAEEGF011636271.1_pt1 | contig 17397 bp, 12 predicted proteins | sample 9134171 | NCBI WGS metagenome assembly JAEEGF01 (sample SAMN16246542, study PRJNA631951) | gut metagenome | biome: gut microbiome; feature: rumen; material: AP-attached | host: Bos | place: Iran: Karaj | collected 2018-10 | reverse complement strand
CCCATCTTCTGGCATCCGCTGAAGGCGCCAACGCCGCCACCCGGAATCATGATGTCGAACTGACCTTCATGAACGTCGTAGCCGATGTTCGAAACCATAACGATCAACTTCTTGCCGTTGATGCTGGACTTGGCTCCGCCTTCGGCCTGGCCGTTGAACGAGAGCATGTAGCACTTGCCGCAAGAAACCCAAGATCCGGATGTTGCCGCAAAGGCGTATGCGTATTCGTCGTTCACAATAACAGGGGCCTGGGTTGCGCACGTACCGGCAGAGCCGCCGTCGCACACACTAGCTTCGTCGCCGCCGGCCTTGCTGCCATCGGCGTGGCAAGTCGTGGCCTGCGGACCGCCCTTTCCGGGCCAAGCGCAGTGCGGCTTGCAGCTGTCCCAATAACGGGTGGCCTTGCCGGAACCGGACTTGCCGCCCGCGACCACCTTGATAACAGGCGATGTGCCCTGCTGTTGCTGAGTGCTAGAAGAACTTGCAACGCTGGAGGAGCTCTTTACGCTGCTGGAGCTCTTGACGCTGGAAGAGCTCTTTACGCTGGAAGAGGACGTGTTCTGCTGCTGCTGCTGGGAGCTGGAGCTCTGGGTTGGTTGTTGGCTGCCGTTGCCGTTGGCGCATTGAGCCGAGCCGTCCTTAAGGTCGCCGGCGTCGTACCAGTCCAAAAGCTTGCACTCGTTGTCGTAAGAGTAATTGCTGTTTTTGGTAGTCTTGAGACCCTGGGCATAGGGTTCCACGCATCCGCCGCAAATCTTGTCGAGGCACTTGCCCTGTTCGCAGCTGGTGACAACCTGCTGCTTGGACGACGAGCTGGACGTTTGCTGCTTTTGAGATGACGACGAGGACTTGGGCGTTGTCTGCGTTGCAGAAGAGACTGTAGTTTGCTGATTGTTGCTAGAAGGCGGAGGCGTGACCGTGGCGGAGCTCGGCGTAACGGGGACATCGGAGCTTGTCGGGAGGACGACTTCTGCAGAAGACATGAGCGTCGGGTCCACGGGAATGTCGATGGGCGTTGTCTGCTGGGGCTGCGTGAATACAGCCGAAGTCGGGACTGTGGCGAGCATGTTCAGGTCAAGGCCTGTCACCACCACAGAGTTGTTCGCGATAATGGAGCCCGATGCGACGTCAAAATGACCGATGAGAGCGCCACCGTCGGCATAAACCTGCATGTTGGTGGGAGAAACGTAATAATTGCTGGCTCCGTCGTTAAATACCCAGAGGGCGCCTTCTTGAGCCTGTTCTGCCGTGGCAACGGCATCTGCGGCTTCATCGGAGCAACTCCAAGCGACGACCAGTGCGCCGGCAATAATGAGAGCTTTAAAATAAGGGAATTTCATGTTTTTTACCTCTGATTCTCCTTTTGGGCTCTAATTTATATAATGAAGTCTCGTTTTCCTTGTAAAAATTTGGTTAGAGTGACCCATGTCAAAAGAAAGTGTTCACGGCGTGTTCCCGATTACACTTATTTGTTAATTTCCGTAAACAAAATGCCCGTATTTAGAGACAACGGGCGATTTTTCGGTACTTTTTGTATCGAGACTAGACCACGAAACAGGAGAGGCCAAAGCCGCCGTGGCTTGTAAAAATTTCCCTCGCGAAACGGTTTTTGGAGGGGTCGAGGGCGGGGCAATTTTGCAGCAGTTTTTCGCGGCACGCCTCCTTGGGGCAAAGGATCGCGATGTGGATCCCGTCTTTGAATCGGTTGCCATCGCCGCATTCATTTTGCAGGTGCTTCCCGATTTTGGCATAAAGCTTGGGGGCGTCAAAGTTCAGGCGCTTGCCGTAGGGCGGGTTGAGCAGAATGACGGTTTGGCCCGCAAGGGGTTTAAAATCCTCCGCCTTGTAGCTAAAGAAGTCGCGGACCTGCGGGTCCACGAGCCCGGGGGCGATTGTTGCCAACGGAGAATGCTCCACATTGTGGCGTGTAATCTCGACTGCCCGTTCTGAGATGTCGGAGGTGACGATGGTGTGGGATGTGGAGTGAGGAGTGTGGGATGTGGAATTGACGATGTGGTTCCACGTGGCGGGCTTGAAGGCGGGCTGGTGCTTGAGGGCAAAGTCGCGGCACTTGCCGGGGATAAGCCCAGATGCCATGTAGGCGGCTTCGAGGCTGAACGTGCCGCTCCCTGCCATGGGGTCAATGAGGGTGATGTTCGCTGGTGCAGTGTCATCCTGAGCGGAGTGCGCAGCACGAAGTCGAAGGATCTCGATGGTCTCGAGAATCATGCCGGCGGCAAGCGTTTCCTTGAGGGGGGCGTCGTTCACGAACCGCTCGTGCCCGCGCTTGTACAGTTCATCGCCCGCGAGGTCGAGCATTATGGTGCAGCGATCGTCGATGAGCGTGACGTAGAGGGCTTGGGGATGTGGAGTGTGGGGTGTGGAATGAGAAATGATTGCTCTCTGTAGTCTCTCGGCGACGGCGTCGCTATGGTACAGGCGCGAATGCTTGCAGGAGACGTGGATGCTTATAGATCCTTCGACTTCGCCCTTCGACGCGCTTCGCTTGCTCAGGGACCTTAATAAGGTTGGTGAGCTTGCCGAACCACGCTCAGGATGACACGGGAGGTACAGTTCCCACGGGATCTCGGCGGCTTTTTTCTCGAGGTCGCGGAAGTTTTCTGCCTTGAAGTCGGCGATGTGCATCATGATGCGGTTCGCGATGCGGCTGTAGGCCACGGCCTTCCAGGCGTCGGTGATTTTGCCCGTGAAATCCACCTTGCCGTCGTTTGTGGGGGCGGCCTCGATGCCAAAGCCTTGCAGTTCGCGGGCGAGAGTCGCTTCGAACCCCAGGGGCGCCACGGCCCAAAAGCGGTGAGGCTTACCAATGACCTGCCGCTTGAGGCGCTTTTCGAGGTTCTGGTCCATAAGACCTCTTTAGAACTGGAAGTAGATGAACGGCGGGGTGTCGGCGCTCATGAACTGGTAAATCACAAAGATGATGAACGCCGTGGCAAGCACCATCAATGGTGCGGGGAGGCTGGCAAAGGTAATGCGGTAACGGCTCTTGACTTTTTTGGGAATCCAGTGGATAAGCATGCCCGCGATGAACACAAGGATGATGTTGATGTGTTCCCAGGCGATGGTGCCGAGGGTATCCCATTTCCAGGCGGTGCCCATTTGGTGGACCATGTTCTTTGCGGTATTCCAGGCGACTTCGTTGGCCTCTGCCGGGTCGAGGTTACTGCCGGCGCGGAAGAATAGTCGCGTGAAGGTGATGAACACGAAGGTGAGGGTCACGTTCCAGGCGGTGTTGAGCCAGGTGACGGGCTTGCTTGTGAACAGGTGGTAGATGATGGTCGCGTAAATGCCAATAAAGAGCACGCCGAACCACACGGCGGTAATGGCGCAAATGGGGATGGTGTAGTGCTTGTAAAGGATGGCGCTAATGGAGAACAGGGCTAGGGAAATGGCGGCGCGGACAGTGGCGCTGCGCTTGACCCAGAGCTTGTTGAAAACTTGCCCAAAGCCGTTCAAGCCGCCCCAAATGATGAAGTTCCAGCTCGCGCCGTGCCACCAACCGCCAACAATCTGTGTTGCCATGGCGTTCATGTTCGTGGAAATCGTCTTGCGGGATTCGGGCTTGAAGTAGGCGAGGAGGCCGAGATAGAGGAACAAGGCGGCGAGGGCGATTCCCACCCAGACGCTACCCGAAAGCAGGACCGCTACGAGGCTCAAGAATCCCATCCAGAAGAAGGTGCCTATGGTCGCGTTGCGGTTTCCGCCAAGAGGGATGTACAGGTAGTCGCGCCACCAGCTCGAAAGGCTGATGTGCCAACGGCGCCAGAATTCCGTGGGGCTCTTTGCTTTGTAGGGGCTGTTGAAGTTTTGCGGCAGTCGGAAACCCATCAGGAGCGCGACGCCAATCGCAATGTCGGTGTAGCCCGAGAAGTCGGCGTAAACCTGGAGCGAGTAGGCAAAAAGGGCGATGAGGTTCTCGAGACCCGTAAAGAGCAGCGGAGTGTCGAAAACGCGGTCCACGAAGTTGGTGGCGAGGTAGTCGCTCAAAATAATCTTTTTGGCGAGACCGTTCAAAATCCAGAATACGGCAATGCCAAAGGCACGACGGGGGAGAAAATACGGCTTGTAAAGCTGCGGCACGAACTTGTCGGCGCGCACAATGGGGCCTGCCACCAGCTGCGGGAAAAACGAGAGGTAAAAACCGAAGTTCAAAATGTTCGTGACGGGCTTGATTTTACCGCGGTAGATGTCGATGCAGTAGCTCATCGCCTGGAACGTGAAAAACGAGATGCCCACCGGGAGGATGATGGTGTCAACAAGGGAGTGCGTGCCGAACATCTTGTTGCTAGCCGCTGCAAAGAAGTTGTAGACGTGCAGCTCGATTCCCGTAAAGTCGTAGAGGGCGTCCAAGAAGAAGTAGGAATACTTGTAGTAGCACAGCACCAAAAGGTCAATGATGACGACAATGACCATCCAGAACTTCTTTTTCCATTTTTGTTCGGCTTTTTCGATCCACTTGCCAATAAAGAAGTTTGCGATGACGCAGAAAATCAAAATGCACACATAGCTGCCGCTCGTCTTGTAATAGAAAAAGAGGCTTGTGGCAAAGAGGAACGCGTTGCGGAGCAAAAGTTTGCTATGGATCAGCGAGAAAAAGAGGAAGACGACGGCGAAGAACCCCCAGAAGTAGAACTGCGTAAAGAGCAGGGGGCTGTTCGGGTCGAATGCAAACGTGCGGGTGAGGAATGGTATTATGTAGTCAAGCATATGTCATCCTGAGCGAAGGGCGTAGCCCGTAGTCGAAACCACTCATATGTTCTAAAGCACGACGTTCAATATTATTTGTTACACCTACATAAAATGTAGTGTTTGTCTGATTTGACATTATGTATGTGTAGTAACTATTTGGCATATTTCTTTTAGATCCTTCGACTTCGCAACTGGCGTTGCGGAGTTTACCCTGAGCTTGTCGAAGGGCTCAGGATGACACTGTCATTTTGTTTTTACATCCTTCTTTGCTGTCGGTTCGAGGGCGGGGAGGTTGGCGATGTGTTCCTGGTAGGCTTTGATCAATGCCTTGTAGAACATGTCGCCCAGCAGGTGGTAGCCCGCCATTTTAAAGTGGACCTTGTCGGCCTTGGCGAGGTCGGCCTTTTCCCATTTGGCCATAGAACCGAGCCCGCCCATGATGCTGAACTTGTCCCAAACGCCGGCGCCGTGCTTGGCAGCCAGCTCGAAGAACGCCTTGCGGGCGATTTCGCCGTTGGGGTGCTGCACGTAGCGGCGCTTTTTAACCTTGCGGAAGCTGTCGTTGTTCGTTTCAAAGATAAACGCGGTATTCGGGCTCACCTTCTTGATGCGGGCGATGAGCTTGTCGTAGTCTTCGCGAAAACGCTTGTCGTTGAACTTTTTCACATTGGCGTCGTTGATGCCAATGGCAAAAATCACGAGGTCGGGCTTGTAGTAGGCCATCTCCTTTTCAAAGAGCGGGCAGACCTCTTCGAAGTAGTCGTGAACCTTGGCACCGTTGATGCCCACGTTGGTGTAGCTGATGCCCGGGGCGTCGGTTTCGGCGAGAATGCCTGTGAGCGTAAAGTGTGGGCGGGCGTTCTTTTTCACGGAATCGGGAACGACCTCCGCTTCGACAATGCAGTGCTCGTCTTCATCGTTCGATTCGTCCAGTTCGCCTTCTTCGTAATTCGGCTTGGGCTTTTTGGGAATGTCGCTGCACTTGCGGGCGGCTGCGTTTGCAGGCAAGTCCTTTTTGTCTTCCTTGGCGAGGCAGGCGGTGTCCATCACGTCGCATTCGCCCTGGAACATGGAGTCCAGCGGGAGCGCCACGTTTTGCGGAATGACTGCCTTGGCGACCGTGTCGGTTTTGGTTCCGGAATCGGCCTTGGTGGAATCGGCGTTTGCGCGCATGATGGAATCTTGCACGAGGGAGTCGGTAATGAACTGCGCGACCGTGGCCTGCTTGAGTGTGTCGACCCAGCGGAACTGAATTTGTATGGTGTCGATGGGGCGCGGGCTCTTGAATACGTAGCTCTGGCTTGCGGTATCGAGTACACCCTTGATGTCGGTGGAATCTACGCGGAGCACGGGCTCCATGTCACCGTTGTCGCTGTAGCCGAACAGGCGGAATCTGGTCTCGCCCCACATGGGCTCGCTATTGTATTTGTCGAGCAAGATGGTGATTTCGGCACGCGGGTCGCTGGTGCTCACGGCAATGCCCAAAAGCCCGAGCGGCTTGGTGACTTCTTTTTGGACGTTCTTGCTCTTGTCCCAAATGCCCTGGTAATAGCTGGCGTAGCTGGAGGGCGTGTTGGTACGTGCGGCTGCGTACGGGAATACAAAGCCTCTACCGGCGCTTGCACCGGGGTATTCTTTGATGAGGTGTTCGCGGATTCGTCCCGAGATGACGTCGGCCTGCAGGTGCGAACCACCAATGTGCAGGATTTTCACTTGACCGCGGTTCTCGAACACGAGGGTGTCTAGCTTTTTGAAGAACGGCTCAAAGTTCGCGTTCCCTTTGGGGAACTGGATGGTGTTGAGCGTCGTGTCGATGAACGAATACTTGCTGAGGTCAATGTTGTAGCTGCCCGGGGCCGGCATGGCGCTTGCGGCAAAACTCAACGCGGCGTTCAAGGCTGCTGTGCAAAGGAGGGCGAGTTTTTTCATTTGGCGGCCTCCGTAGAATCCTTTTTGGTGGTGTCGGCGGGGGCGTTCTTCAAGCTGTCGGCGAATTCGTGGATTTCGCCGAGCTTTTCGTCGCTAATGTGGTGGCGGTCGCGGAACCTAAAGTAGTCGTAGTGCATGCGGAGCGCGGCACAGAAGAGGTCGCCCATGTAGGCGGCACCGCGGCGCGTAAAGTGGATGTGGTCGGTGAAACCGAGGGCGGGTTCCTTGTTGGCCCATTTGATCATGGAGCCGTTGCCGCCCATCACGCGGTGCATGTCCCAGTAGGCGAGTCCGTTGTCGAGGGCGACTTCGCGCAAAGTCTTGATAGTGAGGGCGAGACCGGGGTAGGTCTTCCACTCGCCATCTTGTTGTTTGGCCATGTCGGCGGGGCCAATGAACAGGATGTCGGCGTCGGGGTTGGCCTTTTGAATGGCCAAAATTTGGCGGGTGATGAGCTTTTTGGTCCACTCCACGTTGCCCCTGTTGGTTCCTGGCACCAGGTTGCCGCCGTACTCCATGATGATGAGGCGTGCGTTCATGGCCTTGTAGCTCTCGGCCAAAAGTTCCGAATCAATGCGGTGGAATATTGTTCCCGAGCTTCCACGCATGGCCACGTTGTCGACCGCGACGCCGTAGGCACCGTCGGCGGAGATGGCATAGATTTCGGCACTGCCGCTCAGGTAGATTTTGGCGCTGCTGGTGGTGTCGGGCAGTTTCCAGGTGTAAACGTTGAGGCGCTTGAGCTTTTCAACTTGCGGGGAGTCGGCTTCCACCGTTTTAACGGTGCGCTTGAGCTTGAACGAACTGTCGGCGTTCAAACCAACAGTGTCGATGATGGTGCGTTCGTAAGAGAGCTTGAGCTTGAGGTTTCCGCGCTTGCCGGCGAGCACCTTGACGATGGAGTAACCGCCTACGTGCTTAAAGGCGTTCTTGCGGTCGTCGCGCTTTTTGATGCCAATGACGGCGCTGCCTTCCAGGTCGGCGAACTGGGCGAGGGGGCCGTAGCGGTTGTGGTCGGCTTCCTCCTCCTTGGGTCCAAACAAAATGTAGCGCTTGAGGTCGCCGCTGTTCCAGTGGCTTGTGGTCTGCGACGGCACTGCCATAATGGGTGGCATCATACCGGGGCCGGCACCGCCGAACTCGTCCTGAAGGTCTTCGCGGATGGTCGCCGAAATGCGGTCCTCCTCGAGCTGTGAGTCACCGTAGTGCACGATGTGGACCACGTTGGAGTCCAGTTCCGCCAGTTGCAGGTGCAAAAAGAACCGGTCGAACCAAGTCGGGTCGTTGTTCGGCAGGTCAAAGCGGGTCTTGCCCTTTTTGAAAAAGTCCTCGTAGAACTTGAGCGAGTCTGAATAGGCGGCAAATTCCTTTCTCTTGGTGGCCTCCATCATTTCGCGGATGGCGTCCTCGGGGTCGGCGACCGCCGAATCCCCGGTGGAATCGGTCTGCGCCTTCATAAAGATGTCGGTCAGTTTGGGGTAGCGGAAGGTGGTGTCGCCCACGCTGATCCCACCCTGGGGATACACGACCGCCACAACGGCGAGGACAACAAACAGGCTAATGATAGAAAGGAGGACTTTTAAAGGGGACATTTATGCTTGAGGTAATGTGGAATGTTTAATGATTTCTTCGGGGGTTCCCACATGCATGGTGCCGTCGCGGAGGTCCTTGAACTCGAACTGGCCTGCAGCCGCCTTGTCGCCGTCGACGTATACGACGATTTTGGCGCCCTGGTAGTTTGCCTGTTCCAGCTGCTTGCCCATTTTCATGGCGGCAAGCGGGTGCGACACGGTGAAGTTCTGGGTAGCGCTGCTGGCGGCACGGAACTTCTGCGCGGTCTCAAAGACCTTTTTCATGTCGTTCGTGAAGCTCGCGATGTAAAAGTCCACGCTCTGCTTGGGGGAGGGGAGCAGATTGTGCTCGCGGAGGAGGTCGGCGAGCACCACGTCGCCCATGCCAAAACCCACGCCCGGGATGCGGTCTCCGCCGAGTTTTTCGGTGAGGCTGTCGTAACGTCCGCCGCCGGCGATGGCGCGCATGGACTTGCCCTTGTCAAAGACTTCAAAGACGATGCCCGTGTAGTAGGCGAGACCGCGCACAATGGAGAGGTCCAGATTCACGCAGGCGCCAAAACCGGCGCTTTCGAGCGTTGAAAACAGGTCCTCGATTTCTTGGAGGGCGGCGGTCGCGTTTTCGCTGTGTACTGCCGCACGGACTTCCTCGATACTCTTGCAACTCATGAAGTCATCGAGCTTTTTCACCTGGTCTTCGGTGAGGCCCGCTTCGGCAAGTGCCTTCGCGAAGGCCTCGGGCCCGATTTTCAGGCGGCGGTCAAGCACCGGGTACACCAGCGCGGGGTTCGGGGCGCCAATCTCTTCGAGGTAGGTGGCCAAAAGCTTGCGGCTCGAAACGCCAATTGCAAATTCGCCGTCCTTCAGGCCGAACTTGCGGAGCATGGTGGCGATGGATGCCATGAGGTCGGCCTCGGCGTAGATGCTCTCGGTGCCGATGATGTCCATGTTCAGCTGGAAAAATTCGCGCAGGCGGCCTTTCTGGGCCTTCTCGTAGCGGAACAGGCGCGGCATGCTGAACCACTTGAAGGGCTTCTTGAGTTCGCGGGCCTTCTGGATCACAAGGCGGGCGAGCGTCGGGGTCATTTCGGGGCGGAGCGCGATTTCGCGGTCGCCCTTGTCTTTGAAGTTGTAAAGCTGGCTTACGATTTCGTCGCCGGACTTGCCTGTGTACAGTTCCAGGTGCTCGAACATAGGGCCTTCGTACTCTTCGTAGGCAAAGCTTTCGGCAACCTTGCGCCAGGTATCAAAAATATAGTTCTGGATGCGTTCCGCTTCCGGGTAAAAATCACGGGTGCCCTTGGGCAGCTGGGGGATGGCAATACTCATAATGAGCCCAAAGATAGAAAATTATAAGAATGCCCCGAGCAGGCTCCCTTGCGTATTGTCACCCTTTTGATGCTTTTTGGAAGATGCTCTGACCATTCCCTTGTCGTAAAACTTTTTTAATGCTATATTTTGCTCCGTAAAATTTAAACTTCAAAAAGGAAGGTTCATCATGGCTAGAAAGAAGATTGCACTGGTTGGCGCTGGCCAAATCGGTGGTACTATGGCACTTGTTCTCGCTCAGAAGCAGCTGGGCGACGTGGTCCTTATTGATATCCCTCAGACCGAAGGCATGCCCAAGGGCAAGGCCCTCGATATCATGGAAGGCCGATCCGTCATGGGTACTTCTTGCAATCTCTCTGGTTCTACGGATTACGCCGACATTGCCGGTTCCGACGTCGTGATCGTGACCGCCGGTGTCCCGCGCAAGCCGGGCATGAGCCGTGACGACCTCCTGGGCATCAACTGCGGCGTCATCAAGACTGTTGGCGAAGCCATCAAGAAGACCGCTCCCGACGCTTTTGTCATCGTGATTACGAACCCGCTCGACGCCATGGTCTACAACATGCAGAAGGTTACCGGATTCCCCTCCAACAAGGTGATCGGTATGGCCGGCGTGCTCGATTCTTCCCGCCTCGCTTGCTTCGTGGCCATGGAACTCGGTGTTTCTCCCGAAGACGTCAAGGCGACGGTCATGGGCGGCCACGGCGACACCATGGTGAGCCTCTTTGACTGCGTGTCCGTGGGCGGCATCCCGCTGAACCAGCTCATGAGCAAGGAAAAGTTCGACGAACTCGCCAAGCGCACTGCTGGTGCCGGTGGCGAAATCGTGAACCTCCTCGTGCGCGGTTCCGCTTTCTACAGCCCGGCGACCTCCGCCATCAAGATGGCCGAAGCCTACCTCCTTGACAAGAAGAGCGTTCTCACCTGTGCCGTGAAGCTGAACGGCGAATACGGCGTGAATGGTCTGTACTGCGGCGTCCCGTGCGTCATTGGCGCAAACGGCGTCGAGAAGGTCTTCGAAGTCAAGATGAACGCCGAAGAAAAGGCTGCCTTCGAGAAGTCCGTTGAGGCTTGCAAGAAGAACGCCGAATGGGTCGATCAGCATACTTAATAAGACTCTATTCGCGAGCTCTTGACACCGCCCCTGGTTTTAATAAACCAAAGCCGAACACAGCAGAAACAAGTTAACTTGTTTCTGTTGTTGAGGCGCCAGTTTATGCGATGTAATCGCAATACCAGGGGCTTTGTGTCTCACGAGACGCTTGATTTTTGCAGATATATGTTCTAAATCACCCCGGACGAGAGCCGGTTTTTTTTATGAGCTTTTTTTTGGTATATTTAATGTGTGAATTTTATCAGGTCCGTCATTCCCAAGGATTCCATCATCGAGCAGTTGCTGCTGGTGGTCCTGATCATTTTGCTGGTCAAGCTCCTGAATATCGCTATCCGCAAAATTTTGGAACGCGCCTCCAAGCGCGGTTTTGACCGCGCCGCGATCCCCCTGATTTCGGACCTCTCCAAGTACGCGCTCTACGTGATTGGGCTGCTGCTCTGCCTCAACATCATGGGCGTCAACACCAACGGCCTTTTGGCAATGATCGGTGCCGCGAGCCTTGCCGTGGGCCTTGCTCTCAAAGATACGCTTTCGAACGTGGCCGCAGGCATTCTGCTTTTGTTCCTCAAGCCCTTCTGTGCCGGCGACTATATCGAGTGCGGCACCATCAAGGGTAAAATCAGCGGCATCGGCATGTTCAACACGACTTTCGAGACCATGGACGGCCTTTACGTCTCCGCCCCGAACAGCTCGCTCTGGGGCGCCCCGATTGTGAACTACAGCCGCAACTTGACCCGCCGCCTGGACCTGACCGTCGGCGTCGCCTACAAGGAGTCGCTCGATCGCGTCCTCCGCATTTTGCGCGAGATGGTGGCTCGCGAAGCCCGCTTTTTAAAGATTCCGGTCCCGCAGTTCTTTGTGTCGGAGCTCGCCGACAACTCGGTCAACATCACCATCTGGGTGTGGGTGAACACTTACGAGTACCATATGCTCGACCGCCTCTACCGCGAAATCATCAAAAACACCCTGGACGAGTACAACATCGAAATCCCGTTCCCGCAGCGTGTGGTGCACATGGCGAAGGAAGACGAGGCCCCTGCCGACCCGGCGCCAAAGCAAGACGAAGTAAACGAATTAGACAATCCCGACAGCGAACTCATGCAGATTGTGAACGGCCGCAAAAAGCCGAACGGGGACGAAGACCATTTTATGAAGGATCTCGTCTAAATCCGCCCGCCGTACCATACAACCAAATTTTACCTGGGAAATCAGTTCGTTTCCCTCTTTTTTAGTGTATATTGGTAATGTATCTGGTGTGTCAAACCATATAAAATGGAGCGGAAATGAGTACAAAAGAAAAGCTTATCCTGGCGTTCTCCCTGGTTTTTGCTATGGGAATGACCGCGTGCGGTGATGATTCCTCCTCGTCTGGCGGAGATGCCGAAGAAGAAACCCCAGCGTCTTCGGACAGCGGCTCCCAGCCGCCTTCGTCTTCTTCTGTGACGTCGCAGTATTCCGGCTTTACCGGCTGCGCCTTTACCGCCGATGCCGACGAATGGAGCTTCTCGTACACCAGGACCTACAAAAAAGGTTTTGTGCAGGCCGACGAACTGTACGTGCACAAGTACACGGCGACCGCCGACACCATCTACGAAGTTGAATCGACCATCGACAAGACGACGAAGGGCGACAAGTGCGATATGGTCCTCGTGGACCTTTGCGGCGAAGACCTCGATTGCCTTGGCGTTCTGGAACAGACGGACCGCTATGTGGTAGAAAGCAAGCTCGGCCAGGAGACATACGAATACTGCTCCGAGGAAGGGCTCGTCACCGAGGTGGAAACCAAGCATGTGTTGAACGAGTTCACCACAAAGGTGGATGTGTTTGGCGAAGCCCAGGAGAAGTGTGCCGAAAAGCAGGCGCTGACCGCGGCCCAGTAATGGACCAAGCGCCTATTCGCAGCCGCGCAACTTTTGCCCCACGCGCAGTGGGGCGTTTTTCTTTAGGTTGTTCAGGCGGCACAGCGCCTCGATAGAGATGTTGAACCAGGTCGCCACATCCTGCTGGGTGTCGCCTTTTTTGACCACGTACACGTTCTCTTTTTGAAGCTTCGCCTGCATTTTGCGGTGGGCGGCGATGAGTTTTTTGGTGGGAACCTTCTCTACGCCGGGCTGCAGCTCCCACTTGGGGAAGTTCACGATGGTGGCGGGGTCGATGTTGATGTCCTTGTAGCGGATTTCAAAGTGCAGGTGCGCCGCCGAGGATTTGCCGGTGTTGCCGGCGAGCCCCACGATGTCGCCCGGGAACACGTATTCGCCGACCTTGACCTTGCGTTCCGAGAGGTGCCCGTAAAGCGTTTGCAGCCCGTTGTCGTGGTCGATGATCACGTAATGGCCGTAGCCGCCCTTGTTGTACTTGGAGACGGTGATGTGGCCGGGGAGCGCCGCCACAACGGGCTCGTCCTTGATGACGTTCACGTCGACGCCGCGGTGCAGGCGGTGGTCGCGGATGCCGTAGGGGCTGCCCAACAGGGCCTCGTGCGTGATGGGCACGAGCATGCTCGAAAAGTCGAGGAACTCGCCCGGTTTTTGAATCTTGGGGACCGCGGCGGCCTGGTCTTTGATGGAATTGCCCACCATCTCGAACTCAATGCCCTGCTTTTCGAGGAGGATGGCCTTGGTGAACGCCTTGGGATCCGAGGCGTCAATCTTGATTACGGAGGAATCGCTTGCGGCCTCGGGCTGCGCAGCCTTGGCGCTTTTATCGCTTTTGGCTTTTTTCTTTTTTGCGGGCTTCTTGGCGTCTTTCTTTTTGGGCTTCGCCTTTTCTTTTTTGGCTTCCTTCTTTTTGGGAGCGGCTTTTTTCGTCGGCTTTTTTTGGACTGCCGTGCTGGATGTTTTTTTGGAAGAGTCGGTAGCCCTGGCATGGGAGGGCGTGTTTATACAAAGTAACGCCACCACCAACACGGCCAGTGCCGTGATGAAGCTATGTCTACCCCAAAAAAGCATCCTGCCTAACCCGTAAAACTTTATTTGAGGAACGCGAAGAACACCGCGCCGATGATGAGCGCGAAAGCGACGATGTGGTTCCAGTGCAAAGCTTCGTTGTTGAAGACTGTTGTCGCGATGACTGTGAATATAGTGAGCGAGACTGCCTCTTGGATGACCTTGAGTTGCATGAGGCTAAAGGGCCCGCCGTTGATGCGGCTCCCGATGTTGTTTGCAGGAATCATGAAACAGTATTCGAAGAGGGCCACTCCCCACGAGGCGAGAATCACGAGGATGAGCGGCCAGTCAGTGGAAATGTGCATTTCTTTCAGCTTGAGGTTCCCGTACCATGCGGTGGTCATGAACACGTTGCTGATGATGAGGAGGATGACTGTAAAGATGCCTGCTTTCATTGTTTTGCTCTCAATCTATATGGTTTTCCCGTGCTCATCTGGTAGGCGAGGCGGGCGCGTACTTGTTCCAGGTAATTGATGTAGGTCTCGCTTTGGTAGTCGCGGTAGGTCCACTCGAAGGCGTGAAAGTGCCCGTCTTGAAAGTAGAGGGTGGGCTCCACAAAAATGCCGTCGCGCATGTACACGCGTTGGCGCTGGTCCTTGGTGGTCGCCAAAAAGAATTGCCCCAGGGTCATGTAACCCGGGTCGAGGTTCACGGGACGCAGGTTCGGCGTGCCGTTTTTTTCGGCAATCTCGAGTTCCACGTCGTTGGTCCAGCGCTTGATCTCTACAATCTCGGTGCGGTCTACCAGCGGCTCGTAGCTAAAGAAGGCGCGCACGGGGGTGCTTCCGATTTCGTCGATGTAGTAGTTTGTGAAGGTGAACGGGAAGGGGGCGAGGTTCAGGTCTTCGCAGCCAAAGCGCTGGCGCAGGGGTTCGCGGACGGCCTCTACCGCCGCCGCATTCTTGGCCAGTACGCCTACGATGATTTTGACCTTGGCTGGTTCACGAATTGCGCCCATAGTGCATCAAAAATAGAAAAGTTTTCTACTTTTTTTTTATGCGCTATTCTGCTGTTCTTTTCTCTGCGCTTGTCGCTGTGCTGGTTTCGGGCGTTTTTGCCCAGGCTCCCCGTGTGCAGCCCGAAATTCTGGACTCCGTGGCGCACGACCCGGCGCACTTTACCCAAGGGCTTTTTTTTGACGGGAAACAACTCGTAGAATCAACAGGTCTGTACGGGAAGTCGGGAATTTACCGCTATGCGGCCCCCGGTGGCGCGGTTCTGGATTCCTCCCACTTGGAGGAGCGTTATTTTGGCGAAGGTTCCGTCGCTGTGGGGAACGATGTTTTTTATTTGACCTGGAAGTCCAAGAAGGCGTTCATCTTTTCGCGCAAGCCTTTTGCCAAAAAGGGGGCGTTCCGCATTCCTACCGAGGGCTGGGGGCTTACGTACTGGCGTGACGCGCTCCTCATGAGTAACGGCAGTGCAGAACTTTTGCAAATTGCCCTGGGGGCGTTCAATGTGGTGGGGATTTTCACCGTGACCGATGGCGGCAAGCCAGTAGAGAGGCTCAACGAGCTCGAGGTTGTTGATGGCAAGCTTTACGCGAACATCTGGCAGACGCCGCTTATCGCGGTCATCGACTTGCCTAGCGGCAAGGTGCTGAAGTATCTCGATTTTTCGCAAAAAGCAAAAGGCATTGAGGCGAAATACCCCAATGCCGATGTGTTGAACGGGATTGCCTACGACGGCAAGTTCCTGTGGATTACCGGCAAGAACTGGCCGTGGATTTATAAAGTCGCAGTCCCTAAATAATAGTAGTCGCTCTGTGAGCGCCAGCCCTGTACCTGTTATACAGATTCTAGCGCGAACGGTCGCTTCGTGAGCAACAAAGCCCCAGTTATTAAACTGGGGCGGTTGCGAGAGTGAGCGCCAGCCCTGTACTTGTTTAACAGATTCTAGCGCGAACGGTCTCTTAGTGCACTCCGTTGCCGTCAGCGACGTCGCAGGTCACTGCCTTGCCGTTCACTTCAAGCGCGAGGGCGTCACAGAATACGCAGCCACCCTTCACGGAGAGCGCAATTTTCTCGAAGTCCTTCACCTTGAGCTCGCGCGGTTCGCTGGGGGCCACACCCTTGAAGAGGGCGCGGTCACCGGGCTTCGCATCGTCGGGGACGCTCACGAGCTTGCAAGTGTGCGCTTCGTTGTCGAGGTCGCCTGCAAAGAGCATGCCCTGGCTCATGATACCGCGGAGAGCGCTCGGCTTGAGGTTTGCGAACAGCAAAATCTTGCGGTCCTTCAGTTCCTCGGCTTTGTAGCTGTTCTTGAGGCCGCTGCAGATGGTGCGGAGTTCGCCTTCGCCGGCATCAACCTTGAGCACGTAGAGGCTCGTGGCATCCGGATGGTCGGCCACTTCCTTGATCTGGGCGACGCGCATGTCCATGGCGGCGGGCACGTCGGCTGCCATCAGGGGCTTGTTCTGCTTGGGCTTCGGCTGGGCTTCCTGCTTCTTGACTTCTTCTTCAATACGCGGGAAGAGCGGCTTGCCTTCACCGAACGCTTCACCACCCTTGAGGATACCCCAGGCGAGGTCGTCGGCGCTCTGGAACTTGCAGCCGATCATGGCGAGGCCTTCTTCTGCCTTGCCTGGAATTACCGGCCACAAGAGGCAGAGCGAAAGGCGCACGGCTTCTGCAGAAACGTAGAGAACAGTCGCGAGTTCATCCTTGAGGGCCGGGTCCTTCGCGAGCTTCCACGGGGCCTTGACTTCGAGGTAGCGGTTGATGCTACGCACCAATTGCATGATGGTTTCGATAGACTGCGAGAGGCGGGCCTGCGGCAAGCCTTCCTTGATTTCGGCAATCACCTTGTTCGCGAGATCGATGACTTCCTTCTCGGCATCGCCGATGGAGGTCGCTGCGGGGAGCTTGCCTTCAAAGTTGTTGAGCACCAGGCGGTGCACGCGGTTCAGCACGTTACCGAGATCGTTCGCGAGGTCGCTGTTGATGCGGCGCACAAAGGCGTCGTGCGTGAAGTTCGCGTCCTGACCCACCACCATTTCGCGGGCGAGGAAGTAGCGGAACGCGTCGATGCCGTACTTTTCCATGTAGTCCATGGGGTTCACCACGTTGCCTGCGGACTTGCTCATCTTTTCGCCGCCGTTCACGAGCCACCAGCCGTGGGCCAAAATGTGCTGCGGGAGCGGAATGTCGAGAGCCATGAGCATGGTCGGCCAGTACACGCTGTGAGTCGTCAAAATGTCCTTACCGATGAGGTGGTAAGTGGCGGGCCAGATCGGCGTGCCGTCGGCATAAGTCTTGTGGAAGGCGGTGGAGGCACTCACGTAGTTCAGGAGCGCGTCGAACCACACGTAGGTCACGTAGTCGGTGTCGAACGGCAGCGGAATGCCCCAGCTGAGGCGTGCTTTGGGGCGGCTGATGCAGAGGTCGTTCAGCGGCTGGCGCAGGAACCCGCGGATTTCGTTCCAGCGGTAGTCCGGCACGATCCAGTCCTTGTGGCTTTCGAGGAAGTCAATCAGCTTCTGCTGGTAGGAACCCATCTTGAAGAAGTAGTTCTTTTCCTTGAGCCATTCCACCGGGCGGTGGCTGATGGGGTCGCACTTGTTCTCGTCGAGTTCGTCTTCGCCAAAAAAGCGTTCTTCGCCCACGGAGTACCAGCCCTCGTATTCCTTCGAGTAAATTTCACCCTTGTCCCAGAGTTTCTGCAGGCATTCCTGCACAAAGGCCTTGTGTTCCGGCATCGTGGTGCGGATAAAGAAGTCGTTACCGATACCCATCTTCTTCCACAGGTCCTCGAAGCGGTGGTAGTACTCGTCCACGTGTTCCTGCGGGGTCACGCCACG
>JAEEGF010197093.1_pt1 | contig 17397 bp, 11 predicted proteins | sample 9134171 | NCBI WGS metagenome assembly JAEEGF01 (sample SAMN16246542, study PRJNA631951) | gut metagenome | biome: gut microbiome; feature: rumen; material: AP-attached | host: Bos | place: Iran: Karaj | collected 2018-10 | reverse complement strand
GCGCGGAGCTCCTTAACGATACCAGTCTTCTCATATTTACGTTTGAATTTCTTCAGGGCGCGTTCGATGTTCTCGCCTTCCTTTACGGGTACAATAATCATAATTGTTGTTTGAATTTAGAAAATTATAGTTGTTATTTATTTTGATATCATTCGGCGGGCACGACTGCTGGCCCTCCTGCACGGAGTGCCTTGCATACAAGATGCCACAATGTGAATGGGGTTCCACCTTAACTTATTGTGCCTTGCCGCAGTCTCTGCGGTCTTGACGCACAACGCGGCGGCCAGGCAGAAGGGCCGCACACCATAGGTTATATGTTTGTTATCAGTCTTTTAGCTAGGTTCTCACAAACCTCCTTTCAATTTTTCGGCTGCAAAGATAGTAATTAATTGAGAATTGAGAATTGAGAATGGAGATTTTTTTCGCCAAAACCCCGTTTTTTAACATTTCGCGGTACTCAACTTTACAATTGTAATTGTATTGTAACAGCAAAAACGGCAGTTGTACGATGTGATGTCAGTACCTTTGCGGTCTAAAAAGCGAAAAAACGAATCTATATATGGAATCAAGTTATCTAATGATTTCGCTGAAGATGACGGGGGCACTTGCGCTTCTTATCTTTGGCATGAAGACCATGAGCGAGGCACTGCAAAAGATGACCGGTCCGCAACTGCGCCATGTGCTGGGTGCAATGACCACCAACCGTTTCACGGGTGTTCTCACGGGCATATTGATTACATTGGCAGCGCAGTCATCATCGGCAACAACGGTCATGACTGTGTCGTTTGTCAACGCTGGCTTGTTATCACTGGCACAGTCTATCAGCGTGATCATGGGCGCTAACATTGGCACCACCTTAACGGCATGGATCATGTCGGCAGGCTTCTCGTTCAACGTCACCAACGTGGTATGGCCCCTGTTCTTAATAGCCGTCATTCTGATCCACATCCGTAGTCGCCGGCTAGTGGGTGACCTACTTTTCGGTGTAGCGCTTCTGTTTTTCTCGCGAGGTGTGTTATCGATGGCGGGCAATGTAGTGGACTTGGCACACAACCCGTCGGTAGTGGCCTTCTTCTCGTCGTTTGACTCATCGAGTTACCTGACTATCCTGCTATTTTTAGTCATCGGCACCGTACTCACCATCATTGCCCAATCATCGGCAGCCGTCATGGCCATCACCATGGTGCTATGCACCAGTGGAGTAATGAGTATCTACCAAGGTGTTGCACTGGTGTTGGGTGAAAATATTGGCACCACGTTCACCGCGCTTCTCGCCGCTCTGTCGGGAAATACTCAAGCACGGCGTGCGGCAGTAGCCCACTTGACATTCAACACGATAGGTGTTGCATGGGTGATGTGCTTGTTCTTCCCCATGGTCGACCTTGCCTGTTTAATTGTGGGCCTTGATGCGATGAGTGCCCAGCAAAGCCCGTTGAAACTATCTTTTGTATTGGCCACGTTCCACACGATGTTCAATGTATCTAACACATTGATTCTCATTGGTTTCATTCCGCAAATTGAGCGCCTATGTTGTTGGCTAGTTAAGGGCAAGGCCTCACCCGAAGATGAGGAGTTCAGCTTGCAGTACATCCATGCCGGCATCATGCGTACACCCGAAATCTCGGTGTTGCAAGCGCAAAAGGAGATTACCGTGTTTACCGAGCGCATGCATACAATGCTTAACCTAGTAAGCGGCATGGTCAATGAGCATGACAACAACAAGTTTGACGAAACTTACGAACGCGTAAACAAGTATGAAGAGATGTCCGACAAGATGGAGATAGAAATTGCCCACTACCTGGAGCAGGTGAGTTCAGCTCACTTGAGCGATGACACCAAGATAAAGATTCGCAACATGATGCGCGAAATCGGTGAGTTGGAGAGTATCGGCGACTCATGCTTCAACTTGGCTCGCACGTTGAAGCGTCGCCTCGACCAGAAGGAGGTATTCAGCGAGGCTATGTTGTCTCACCTTTCTCTGATGCTCGACCTTTGCGACCACGCCATGTCGCAGATGTCACTCATCATGCATGGCCCCAAGGAAGACTACAGCATCAGCGACAGTTATGCCATTGAAGCCGACATCGACCGCCATTGCCAGGAATTCCTTCGACTTAACCTAGATGACGTCAACAATCACGTGTACAACTATGGTATGGGCACCATCTACGTTGCCCTAATCAAAGAATGCGAGAAGCTAGGTGACTACATCATCAATGCCGTTGAGGCAAGGTACAACCTCAAGTGAACAACTCATTCAAAAAAGTGCTATCTTTGCGACATGAAACGGATAATAGTCATAGATGACGAGCATGACTTGTGCGAGATACTGAGGGTCAATCTTGAATTGGCCGGCTATGAGGTAAGCATTGCGCATTCGGCCGAAGAGGCACTGCGACTCGACCTTGCCACCCACGACCTGCTGCTACTCGATGTGATGATGGATGGCATGTCGGGCTTTGAACTGGCCGAGTACCTGCGCCATAAGCCCGAGACTGCGCGCCTGCCTATCATCTTCATTACAGCCAAGGACACCGAGGAGGACCTGTTGCGTGGCTTTACATTGGGTGCCGACGACTATATCACCAAGCCCTTCTCGCTGCGAGAGATGCTGGCGCGCGTCAAGGCAGTACTGGCACGCACCACCTCCTCTTCCATGCTCACGCACAAAGGCCTGGTCATGGATATCGAACACCAGACGGTAAGCACCGACGGCAAGAAGGTGATGCTTACCAAGACCGAGTTTGACCTGTTGCACCTGCTCATGCGCGAGCGTGGACATGTGCTATCGCGAACACAACTCATCGAGGGTGCCTGGCCACTGGGTGTAGTCGTCACCGACCGCGCAGTGGACGTGAACATCACCCGCCTGCGTAAGAAAATGGGCGACTATGCCCACCACATTATCGCCCGCCACGGATTTGGCTATTGTTTTGACGCATGAAAAAGTTAAGTGAAGGCCGCAAAATGTGGCTGAGTATGATGGCTTTGTTTATTGCCTATGCCACCATTTTCATCCTTCTTGAGGACTATGATCGGCATGGAAAGGATCTGTTTAGCGAGGCTAGCGATTGGCATCTGCTGTGCTTCTCGCTAGTCGCATTGGTTGCGCTGGGTGTGACATTATATCGCTATGCGCACCGCATGGACGAACGCATCATTCGCGACCAGGACGAGAAACGCAACGAGATGCGCCGACAGATGACACAAAACATCTCACACGAATTGAAAACCCCTGTGGCCAGCATCATGGGGCTTACCGAGACCATTCTTGACAACCCGCAACTCGACAATGATCAGCGACATGAGTTTGTGCGTCGCACACATGCCCAAGCACAACGACTATCGCATCTGTTGCAAGACATTAGTACGCTCAACCGTTTGGATTATGCCTCGTCGCAACTAGAACACGCTCAGGTCGATGTATCGCAGGTGGTTGCCGACATCCTCTTCGAGTCACTACCCACCTGCCGCCAGCACCTGATTGAGGTGCACAACGAGTTGCCCAACATCCTAGTCATCAACGGCAACCAACAGTTGCTCTACAGCATTTTTCGCAACTTGATGGACAACGCTCTCAACTATGCTGGTGACTGTGCAATCGTGAGCATCGGTGCCACCGAGGGCATTCGCCACTGGCATTTCACCTTCAGCGACACTGGCCATGGCGTTGCCAACGAACACCTGCCTCACCTCTTTGAGCGATTCTACCGTGTGGACAAGGGCCGCAGTCGAGCCATGGGCGGCACAGGGCTGGGCCTAGCCATCGTCAAGAATGCCGTGCTCTACCACCGAGGCACCATCAAGGCCATAAAAAACCAAACCGGCGGCCTTACCATCGAGTTTACCTTGCACAAGTGAACTTTGCTTTTTGTCCTGACAAACGCCACTGTTCCAAGTGGCGTTCAACCTCAGGCGTGAGTACTAACCGATAACTCATACGCCTAATCGCCGTTTGATTTCATCCATCGTAAAAGCCTCGCCTTGCCCCTCGCTCATCTCTTGGATGCCTTGACGAACTGACTCGAGATTCTCTGGGGATTCAAACCATTTGTCACCAGACGGCGACGGATTCTCATCGACTTCAACCGAGACGCTATTGGCTTTAGCCATCGAGAGTTGCTTAATAGAGGCATTGAGAGTGGGTGAAAATCTCATCTTCAATTTCTTCATTTTATATATAGCTGAATCGCAAGACTTTGTTAATTCCTTACATTCCTCATCGCTCATCCCCCAAATCGATGTTTGGTCAAAGATATTACGTCATCCATGAAATCAGTGAATCTCTGAAATTCCTCTGAAAATTCTAGTGTATAGCCATACGGAAATGGGTCTATTTTATCTTCCAAAATCCCGTTTTTGGTGTAAACAGTGATATCCCATGTAGGATACTCGCAAGCCTCATAATTCCTTGGAAGTATTCAGTTGCACACTTTATTCTCTTTCGAAATATAGAATTTAGCGACATTATTAGCAAGATAACACTTTATTGGTTGGATGTCAATACGGCGTCCCCAATCAATATATTCACCAAAGCCATCATATCGAATCATGAATGAAACGAGTTTACTTATATGGAATTCTGTAAAATACAAACCCGGTGACTTACATTTAATGACTATCGAGTCATAGTCATAATTATCACTTAGATACATCAATTCTTTTTCAAAAAGTGAATTAGATGCTTTCTCATTTGAGGATATAATATTTTGAAACATGAGCCTCAACGAGTCGCTATTATTCTTTTTGAAATACTCTCTTTCTCCATCAAAATGATATCGAAACAACGCTATACTATCGCCATTTTCATTTAAATATTGAATTATATCATCAGGAGAGTTCTTTCCCACAAAAACAGTAAAATTGTATTTAGGACTTAAAGAAAGACTATCTTGCTCGACTAGCTCTCCATCCCTAAAATAGAAATATTGCTTGTCTTTGATTATTAAAAAACAATTTGGATATGGAGCACTACCCTGCTTTGTAGGATTGGTTGGTCGAAAGCATCTATACTCCTCCCATATATTGACAGTATCGCAAATCGAGTCTTTAGCCACTGAAGGTGTAGCTGCGCCCTCTCCTTTTGAGCCACTGACACACCCCAAAAGGAGACTTACTAGAATAGCCAATACTATCGTTTTGACTTTAATCATTTCTGAGCCTCTCATATTCACAATCTCATCGTGAGTTCGATAAAAGTTAGAGGGGTTGGCACTTGTTGCGGAGCCAGGCGGCCTCGTCGGGGGTGAGGTAGGGGGTGACGCGGTCGATGACCATCTGGTGGTAGGCGTTGATCTGGTCGACCTCTTCCTGGGTGAGCATGGTGCGATCGATGAGCGAGAGGTCGTAGGGGAAGAGGGTCAATGGCTCGAACTCCAAGAACTTACCGAACTCCTCGGTTTCCTTGCCCTCTACAACGAGCAGGAGGTTCTCGGTGCGGATTCCATAGCGGCCCGACTTGTAGAGTCCTGGCTCGTTGCTGACAATCATGCCTGGCTCTAGCGCGTTGGGATTTTGCTCGACGCGGATGCTGTGCGGGCCCTCGTGAACACCAAGGAAGTGCCCCACCCCATGGCCAGTTCCGTGCCAGTAGGTCATTCCCTCCTGCCACAGCGGCATGCGTGCCAGCACATCGAGGTTCACGCCACAGGTGCCCACAGGGAACTTGGCACGTTGCAGCGCCAGGTGGCCCTTGAGCACCAGGGTGTAATCGTGGCGCTCATCATCGGTGGGGTTGCCCAGCGAGACGGTACGGGTGATGTCGGTGGTGCCGTCCAGATACTGACCGCCCGAGTCGACTAGCAGTAATCCGTCGGCATGTAGCGTGGCGGCACTCTGTGCGTCGGCCTCATAGTGCACGATGGCGCCATGCTCCTTGTAGCCGCAAATCATCGCGAAACTGTCGCCGCGATAGTTCTCGCCACGAGCGCGTTCCTGCTGTCCGCGTGTCCATACGTCCACCTCGTTGATGGTGCCACTAGCGACGTTTTCTTCAATCCATCGGAACAGTCGCACTAGGGCGGCACCGTCACGCTCCATGGCGCGGCGTGTGCCGGCAATCTGTGCCTCGTTCTTGATGGCCTTGAGCAGGGCGATGGGCGATGGCATGTAGACCTTCATCGACGGCAGGGCGTTGGCGAGTGTGTCACTCACCTTGTTTGGGTCGATGAGTACCACGTCGTGCTCGCTGCGACGCTCCAGGTAGCGGACGATGTCGTCATAGTCGCGCACGCGAATTCCATATTTCTTCAGATGTGCCGCAAGTTCCTTGCTCACCTTCTTCTCGTCGATAAAGAGCGAAGTATCCTTCTCGCTGACATAGGCATGTGCGATGGCGACAGGCGTGAAATCCACGTCGCTGCCACGCATATTGAACAGCCATGCAATCTCGTCGAGGGCACTGATGAGCATCGCCTCGGCTCCATTCAGCTCCAACGAGGCGAGCAAGCGCTCCAACTTGTGATCGACGGTCTCGCCTGCGAGTTCCTCGTCGTGGACATACGCCTCGCCCATGGGGCGTGCAGGACGGTCGGTCCAGATGCGGTCGGCAGGGGCGAAATCCGATGCCATCTTGATACCGTTCTCACCGCAGAATCGCTCCAATCGGTTAGCTTCCAGGGTCGAGAACAGGCGTCCGTCAATGCCGATGACCGCGTCCTCGCCCAGATTTTGCACAAGCCACTCCTCGCGGGTGGGGTCCGGGTTGTCACCATTCTCGCGCATGAGCACGAAGCCGCTGTCGGCGAGTTGCTCTTCGGCCTGAAGGAAGTAGCGCGAGTCGGTCCACAGACCGGCCTGATCCATGGTGACGACGGCTGTACCGTTACTCCCCGTGAAGCCCGAGACCCAGTCGCGGAACTTCCAGTGATCGCTGATATATTCACTCTGATGCGGGTCGGTGCCAGGGATAATGACGGCATCGACATGAACGCGCGCCATTTCCTGACGCAACGCTTCAAGGTGTTCTCTTGTTTCTTGCATTCTTTATTTTTTTAGTTGTTGCCACGGTAAAACCACGGCACACAGAACAATTGTCTTTTTTATCGCCGTAAAGCGTCGGGGATACGGACGGGGCTGTGCGGGTTGAAGCCTGCCGGCACGGGGCCATTGCGAAAGTCGGGCATATGGCTGCCATAACCATTGCCGTTCTTTGACCCGCCAAACACATAGTCCAACACTTGATAGAGCAATCCACCCACATCCAGGCTCAGCGGCTGACCCATGACATTGATTGTCGGAGCAACGATTGGCATGGTCTTCCACTGCCGCAAGTATGGGTCATAATAGCGTTGCGCCCCCACGTCGATGCTTACCGTCTCGTTCATCTTAATGCCCAGCGTGCCACCATATCGGGTGTCCTGCAAATAAGGCATCGCCGCAACGCTGTGGTATCGCATATTTCGATAATACTGCCCGAAAGCATTGAGTGTGAGTCGCTCGTTCAAAGCGAAGCTTGCACGGCCATAGATTCCATAATCATTCCACGCATCACGTCCAAAGTGGTACTTGTTGCCGCTGAGTCCTGCAGTGACCACGAGTCGCTCACCGATGGGTTGTGTAAACGACACATTGGCACTGCCCACATTGCCCAGCCCAGGCATGGCAGTAAAACTTCCTGCACCTGCTAGGTAGCCCGTACCGATGGAAGCAATCACTCCAGCCGATGACCAGTTGCGACTATAGGGATCCATGACGAAGTTATAGTCACTCGTGCTATGATTGTAGCCCCATTGTACTTCCATGCGGTCGTGCAAGCGCAGCGAGTCGCTGAGCGGTGCCGTTTGCCAGTCAAGGCGCATCGGCTCGGTAAGGTCTGGCTTAGCCAACAGGCTAGCGTTGGGCGTGGACAGTTGTGGTGTGATGGGTTGCATAAAGCGCTCAGTCAAGCCATGGGTGTCAAGCTGCAGGTGAATGGGGGCATTCTCCTGAGCCCATCCCGCCATTGCCACCATAGCCAATGCAGATATGAACGAAAACTTTTTCATCACACATGCGCCGGTAAAAACACCTGAACGACTCAGCTAGCCACGCCTTGAGATGCTTTAATCTTCTTTGTCGTACCAGGTGGAGTACATGAGGTAGTTGTGGGCGATTTTCACGTTGATTTCACTGGCTTGAGCGGGATCAACCATCTTCTTGAACTTGGCTGGACTACCCGCCCACAACTCGTGGGGGCCAATCTTGGTGCCACCCAACACCACACTGCCAGCAGCCACAATGGCTCCCTCGCCCACCTCGGCGTGGTCAAGGATGATGCTGCCCATGCCGATGAGTGCCATGTTGCCAATCTTGGCGCCATGCACCACGACGTTATGACCGATAGAGACGTCGTTGCCAATCTCGGTTACCGACTTCTCATAAAGTGTATGAATCACCGCATTGTCCTGGATGTTAACTCGGTCGCCGATGGTGATGGTGTTGACATCGCCGCGGAGCACCGCGCCGAACCAGATGCTGCAGCCGTCGCCCATGGTGACATCACCCACTACGACAGCATTGTCGGCGAGAAAGCAGTTCTCGCCCATTTTTGGCTCAAAGCCTCTTACTTTCTTGATAATTGCCACTTTTCTTGAATTGAAAATTGAAAATTGAGAATTAGGAACTGTGCGTCTTTACTGGCAATTCCTAATTCTAGACTATAAACTACTTGAAGGGGATGGGTTGCCCGATGCAGGCGTCAGGAGCCTGGATGTGAAGCATGGCAGCAACGGTAGCTGCGATATCGGTCATACCGTTTCGTTCAAAGCGCTCACCATGAGGCACATGCCAGCCGTAAAACACCAGCGGTATGTGCGTGTCGCTCTGGTTCCAAGTACCATGTGTGCTTCCCTTGCCGTCATGTGAGCCCGAATACACCCCGATGTTGGGGATAAGGTAGAGTTCACCACAGCGTGCGGGATAGTAGCCCTTGACAGCGCGATCGACTACCTCGCGCGGAATGGAACGCCCATAGGGGTGCTCAAAGTCGATGACCCATGCAATGCGGTCGTCACGCTCCAGCAGGGAAATGATCTCGCGCTTCACCGCTTCACGGTCGACCCCAGCTGCCGCCAAAGCTTCATTATCGAGGAACCAGTTATAGGCCATGTGCCCTTTGATCGCCTTCTCCACACCAAACTTTTCTTGGATTTTGCCATTGACCATTTTCTCTAACGAGCCATTGCCAATGGTCTCGCTGGGCATGTGGTGCTCGGTCATGAACTTGTAGTTGTGCGTGCCACCATGGTCAGCAGTGAGGAAGAGCAGGTAGTTGCCTTTGCCCACCTTTTGGTCGAGCACTTTGAAGAACTTCGCCAGGTCGATGTCGAGCTGGTCATAGATGCTGTCAAGTTGCAACGAGCGGGTGCTCCATGCATGGCCCACATAGTCGGTCGTTGAGATGCTCACCGCCAGCAGGTCAGGCACGTCGTCCTGTCCCAGTTGCTCACCATCGATGGCTGCGGCCGCCATTTCAAAGGTCATGGTCACACCATTGCGGTTGTTCCACAGATCGTAGTTCTTCATTGTCTTCTTGTTGTCCTTGTTGAAGCGTTCTACCCACTGTGGTAGCTTGCTCATATAATAGGTGCTAGTGATGAATCCCGGCACTTTCTCATCATACCAGAAAGCACCGTTGGCACCATGGCCGGCGGGGAGGATGGCAGCACGGTCTTTGAGCGAAATGCCCACCACGCGCGCCTGCATGTCGGTACCCAACTTCAACTGGTCTCCGATGGTGGTCACGAGCATGTTGCGTGGCGACGCTTTGCCCTTGTCGGTGGTCGTTCCCACACCCGTGACAGTGGAGTCCTGCACACTGGCAATGGGTTTGCCGTGCACCATCATGGTGTTGCCTACAATTCCGTTGAACGCGGGTGTAGTGCCCGTGTAGACGCACGAGTGGCCGCAAGCAGTGAACGTGGGCAAGTAATCGATCATCGTGTTGCCGCACGAGTATCCACCATCGAGCAAGCGACGAATGCCACCATCGGGACGCCACATATTGTTATAGGTATACAGGTAGTCCCATCGCATCTGGTCGATGACGATGCCCACCACCAACTTCGGTCGCTCGATTGTCGGCTGAGCGCTCACCGTTGCCATGCCCATCAGGGCCACAGCCAGGAAAAGGAATTTTTTCATATCATTTTTTGTACTAGAGGAACTATAAACACTAGATAAACTAGGCCACAGCCCCCAACTATAAACTATTAACTATTAACTACCTTGTTGTTCCTCGGGCTACGAGGCGGGTGCGGACGATGCGCTTCTGGGCTCGGTTGATGGGATATTTTCCCTCGACCAGCCCGATGAGGATTTCGGCAGCCTCACGCCCCACCTCGACACCATTTTGTTCGATGGTTGTCAACTGGGGGTCACATGAGGTGGCAAGGTTGCCGTCGGTAAATCCGCAAATCATCAGTTCGTCGGGGACCTTCAGTCCCATGCGCTTAGCGGTGTACAGGATACCGATGGCTGTATCGTCGTTGACGGCAAAGAACGCATCGGGCCGATGATCCATCTGCAACATGAGCGGCGTAATCAATTCGGCATCGCCACGGTTATCGCACAGTTTGATCAGCTCATCGTCGGGCTTCAATCCGTTTTGATAGAGCGCATCACGATAGCCGTTGAAACGGTTCTTGGCAATCTCCAGATTAAGCGATGTTCCATAGTAGGCTATGCGGCGGCAACCACGCTCAATGAGGTAAGTTACCGCGTTGAAGGCGCCCTTGTAGTCGTCGACCACCACACGGTTGGCGTTGATTGCAGGACAGATGCGGTCATAGAACACCAGCGGCATCTTGTTCTGGGCCAGCCGCACGAAGTGGCTGTAGTTGACAGTATGCTTTGACTGCGCGGCAATGATGCCGCAAACGCGGTTGCGGTAGAAGGTGTCGCACAACTGGGCTTCTCTCGACTCGTTCTCGCCACTGCATGCCACCACCAGCAAATACCCCCTTTCAGAGGCCACCTGCTCGATTCCCGCCAGCACCGACGAGAAATAGTAGTGTACAAATTCAGGCGTAATGACTCCAATGACCTTGATGGGCACGCGGCGACTGTTGCGCAACGACTCTGCCACAATGTTGGGTCTGAAATCATGCTCTCGCGCGAAACGCTGTATCTCCTCACGACGTTGCTTGCTGATGCTGGGACTATCGCGCAGGGCACGTGACACGGTGGCGACCGATACACCCAGCATATGCGCCAAGTCTTTCATCGTCAGGGGCTGTCCTATGGGATTTTCCATATCAGTAACTAGAGGGTTAACAAGTTAAGACGTTATCACCCAACTCACATCATGCCTAGCAAGGAAGCAGACTATCATCCGAGGGGTCTTTTCGGGCACAAAAATAGGGATATTCCACGAAATACGCAAACGATTGCACGCGGTCTGCACATTTTTTAACAATATAATTACCTTTTTAATATTAGCAATTATCTAATTTTGCGTTGTTCATTGCCTAAATAGGTAGGTTTAGTAACTTATATACAATAACATAACTTTAACACCAAACAGAATGAAGAAGCAAGTACTCTTGAGGATTCCCACGCGAATCCTAACCCTCTTGATGGGCTTGTGCCTATCACTGGGAGCCTTTGCACAAATCACTGTGCAGGGCCTTGTCAAGGATGCTACTGGCGAGGGTGTCATTGGCGCGTCTATCCGTGTGATGGGCACTAACCAAGGCACTGTGACCGACTTCGACGGCAACTTCACGTTGTCGAACGTGCCGGCAGGCGCCACGCTCCAAGTTTCATCAATTGGCTACGTCACCCAGGAGGTGGTAGCCGCTCCTGAGATGGTCATTGAGCTGCAGGACAACACCCAGACACTGAATGAGGTCGTTGTCATCGGTTACGGTGTGGCCCGCAAGAGCGACCTTACCGGTAGTGTGACCGCCATGCGACCCGACTCCAAGAACAAAGGTGTCGTGGTCAGCGTTCAAGACCAGTTGGCTGGTAAGATTGCCGGTGTGAACGTCACCAGTGGTGGCGGTACACCTGGTGGTGGCGCAACCATCCGTATCCGTGGTGGATCGTCACTGAACGCCAGCAACGACCCGTTGATCGTCATCGACGGTGTGCCCATGGACAACAGCGGTGTCAAGGGTCTGGCCAACGGCCTGGCTATGGTGAACCCGCAGGACGTTGAGAGCTTCAACGTCTTGAAGGATGCATCGGCAACCGCTATCTATGGTAGCCGTGGTTCGAATGGTGTCATCATCATTACCACCAAGAAAGGCCGCCGCGGCCAGAAACCGTCGGTGAGCTACAGCGGTAGCGTGACCATGAGCACCAAGAAGAAAACCTATGATGTGATGAACGGCGACGAGTATCGCGCCTTTGTCAGCAACCTCTATGCTGGCACCGCCAAGGAAGAGGCTGCCCTCGAGGCACTGGGCACCGCCAACACCGACTGGCAGAAGGAGATTTACCGCACCGCATGGAGCCACGACCACAACCTGACGGTCGCCGGCTCGGTGGGCCAAATCCTCCCCTACCGAGTGTCATTGGGCTTCACCGACGAGAACGGTATCGTCAAGACCAGTGAGATGAAGCGTTACACCGTGGCCGCCAACCTGAACCCCTCGTTCTTTGACGACCACCTGACACTGAACCTGAACGCCAAGTGGATGTGGGCTAATTCGCGCTATGCCGACGGCGGCGCTATCGGTAATGCCGTGCGCATGGACCCCACGCAGCCCATCTCTATCAATGATCCCCGCTACGACAATCTGGGTCACTACTTTGGTTGGCTCTCAGCTGCTGGTACCGACCCCTCGTGGCCTTACATGCAGAACACCAACGCCCCGCGCAACCCTGTGGCCATGCTCGCCCTGAAGGATGACCGCGCAAAGAGCCACTCGTTTGTTGGTAACGCTGACATTGACTACAAGATCCACGGCTTTGAGGACCTGCGCCTGCACTTGACTTTGGGCGGTGACTTCTCTGGCGGTAAACAAGACACCGAGGTGAGCAACTTCAACCCCAACGCCAACTACTTTGGCTCGTTCGGCTGGGACAAGATCACCAAGGAGAACCTGACACTGAGCACTTATGCCCAATATTACAAAGACTTCAACGAGGACAACCACTTCGACATCATGGCCGGTTATGAGTGGCAACACTTCTGGCACAAGCAATATAACGAATACTGGGGCAAGTATCCCAGCAACTCGAAGCGTGTCGATGACAATGGCAACTCACTGGCCAACACCATCTACAACCGCACAGCGTTGAACGGTGGCCGTGGCAGCCGCTCGGAGAACTACCTGGTATCGTTCTTCGGTCGTTTGAACTACATCCTCAAGGATCGTTACTACTTGACCTTCACCATGCGTGCCGACGGTAGCTCGCGCTTCAACTGGCTTGATGGTGCTCCCAACCAGCAGTGGGGTTACTTCCCCAGTGCCGCCTTGGCATGGGCCATCTCGCGTGAGGATTTCCTCAAGGACAACGAGAAACTGAGCGACCTCAAGTTGCGCCTCGGTTGGGGTAAGACTGGTCAGCAGGAAGGCATCGGCGACTTCACCTACTATGCTAACTACACGCTGAGCAACGGCACCCAGGGTAGCTGGTATGACGTTGCTGTCGACGGTGTGAAAGCTCGCCCGAACGCATACAACCCCGCACTGAAGTGGGAGACCACGACGACGACCAACGTCGGTATTGACTTCGGCTTCATGCGCCAGCGCCTGACCGGTAGCATCGACTGGTACTACCGCAAGACCACCGACCTGATCAACTACGCTCCCGTAGCAGCATTGAGCAGTTTCCGTAACAAGATGAACCAGAACATCGGTTCGTTGAAGAACACCGGTATTGAGTTGGCATTGAGCTACAAGATTCTGCAAGGCAGCGACTGGAACTGGACCGTTGACTACAACTTTACCTACAACAAGAACGAGATTCTTGACCTGATTGATGAGGATCCCAACTACATGGTGGTTACTGGTGGCATCTCGTCGGGTACCGACAACAAGTGCCAGGCCCATACTGTGGGCCATCCCGCTAGCTCATTCTGGGTCTACCAGCAGGTCTACGACAAGAATGGCATGCCCATCGAGAACTGCGTTGTTGACCGTAACGGCGATGGCGCCATCACTGATGATGACCGCTACTTCTACAAGAGCCCGATGGCTCCTGTGACCATGGGTCTAGCCAGCCGTTTGGAATACAAGAATTGGGACTTCGGCATCTCGTTCCGTGCAAGCATCGACAACTATGTATTTGCCGACGCCATGAACGGTTACCACAATGTGGGCGAAGGCGCAATCCTTGAGCAAGTGAGCGGTAACTACTTGAACAACCGCCCCGTTGAGTCGGTGAAGTATGGTTGGAAGACCTATGACACAGCTTCTTGCTTGAGCGACCGCTGGGTCCAGAATGGCTCGTTCCTCAAGTGCGACAACATCACGCTGGGTTACAGTTTCGGCGAGTTGTTTAAGACGGGCAGTTGGGGCGGCCTCAGTGGCCGTGTCTACGCTACTGCTAGCAACGTATTCTGCATCACCAAGTACAAGGGCATTGATCCCGAAGTGTTTGGCGGCATTGACAACAACATCTACCCGCGTCCGTTCTCGGGCATCCTGGGTCTGAGCCTGAATTTCTAAAGTTGTCCACTCATTAATTAATATATAGACATCATGAAAAGATTCATTAAATATTTAGCACCGGCAGTTGTGTTGGTTTTGGGCTTGGGATTTCAGTCGTGCGTGAACGACCTTCACGTGAAACCCATCGACCCCAGCCAAAAGACCGACATTGACGCCTATCAACTGTTCAACAAGTGCTACAGCGCGTTCGGCACCTCGGGCAACAACGGTGGTGACGACAACGTTGACATTGACGATATTGACGGTGGTACCTCTAGCTTGTTCCGCCAGATGTGGAACAGCAACGAGTTGCCCACCGACGAGGCTATCTGTGGCTGGGGTGACCCCGGCATCCCCCAGTTCTGCTACAACACCTACGATGCTAGCCACCCGATGCTCAAGGGTTACTACTATCGTCTGTGCGCCAGCATTGCCTATTGTAACCTGTATCTGAAGGACTTCCTTACTGATGACGCCACGATGAGCGCCGAGGTGCGTTTCCTGCGCGCATTGGAGTATTACCTGCTGAGCGACGCATTTAACAACGTGCCCTTCTCCACCGTCATCAGCGCCGACAAGCCCGACCAGAAATCTCGTGCCGAGGTGATGGCTTTTGTAGAGAGCGAGCTCAAGGCCATCGTCGGCGAGAACCCTGAAGACAACACCACCGTCCTCAATGACCCCGCTCCCAAGAAAAACGGCGAGGCTGGCTACGGCCGCGTTGACAAAGCAGCCGCTTGGATGCTGTTGTCGCGCCTGTACCTGAACTGGGAGGTCTATACCGGCACTGCCCGTTGGCAGGAGGCCAAGGACTACGCTCAAAAGGTCATCGGTTCGGCCTACAAGCTGCACACCCAAGGCTCGGTCAAGGAAGTCAATGGTGAGACTTGGGAATTCACCGCTTATCAGACCCTGTTTATGGGTGACAACGACCACAATGGTTCGAGCGAGGAAGCCCTCTTCCCCATCCTGCAAGATGGTATGCGCACCACTGCTTGGGGTGTGGCTCAGTACCTGATTGCTTCGACCGCCGATGCCGACCTGCACGGACTGCGCTATGATCCCAATCAAGTGAATGGCTTGACCAGCCAGGCATGGGGCGGCAACCGTGCACGTCCCGAGTTGGTAAAGCGTTTCATCAACAGTAACGACATCCCCGAGCTGGCCTGCTACGACATGCCGATGCTCGCCAACGACGACCGCGCACTGCTTGACAGCAAGGGTCGCTCGCTCGACATCAATGAGGTGGGTATCTTCACCAATGGCTTTGCAGTGGGCAAGTTCAACAACTTCACCACCGACGGCACGCCTACCAGTGATGCCTCTGGCACCTTTACCGACATGGACGTCTACTTCTTGCGCGTGGCTGAGGCCTACCTGAACTATGCTGAGGCTGAAGTTCGCCTGCATGGTGTGACCCAGGATGCTGTTGATAAAATCAATGCCCTGCGCACCCGTGCACACGCCAAGAAATTCACCACCAGCACGCTCACTCTCGACGAGATTCTCAACGAGTGGAGCCGCGAGTTCTACTTTGAAGGCCGTCGCCGTGTTGACTTGATTCGCTTTGGCAAGTTTGGTGGCAACACTAACTACAACTGGACTTGGAAGGGTGGTAGCAAGAACGGAACAAGCTTCCCTGCAACCCGCAACGTCTATGCCATCCCAACTGATGACCTGATTGCCAACAAGAAGTTGACCCAGAATCCAGGCTATTGATGCTATTGTTTATTCACTGACGAAAAACAGACAAGAATATGAAAAATATATTTAAAACTGCATTGTTGATGGTCTGCGCGCTGTGCTTGTTCACCGCTTGCAACGATGACAATGACTCTAATCCCAAGCTGGGTGGGCCGTACGAGATGACACTCTATGCTCCCCAGATGGCACAATATGACATTGACCTGGCGCAGTCACAAAACTTGGAACTGGTCTGCACCTATCCCAACTATGGTTTCCCCACCACAGTGAACTATACTGTGGAGATTGCCACCGACGAGGGCATGACTGATGCCATTGAGGTTGGTTCATTCAGCAGTCCGACAATGAGCGTTCCGACCAAGGACATCGCCATCGCGCTGACTACCCTGATGATGGACCAGGACATGACCGAGGAAGACTTCCCCATGGAGTTACCCGCCTACATTCGCGTGGTTGCACGCATGGTCTCGGCCGATAAACTGACGTTGATTGAGTCGAGCCGCGTTGTGTCGAATGTGGTGAAACTGAACAATGTCAAGCTTGAGTTCTCGTTGCCGCCCGTGCTGCCGCCGACCGAGATGTACATCATCGGTGACTTCTGTGGCAACAACTGGGACAATGGCCTGAAGATGGTTCCCGTCTATGACAATCCCGACATGCTGTGGCACATGGTCTACATCGATGCCAACGGTATCAAGCTCAACGAGACTCAGACCGACGATGGCGCCATCGGCTTCGATGACGTGAATGTCACTGGCAGCCTCGCTGGAGACATCGTGAGCAAGGACGGCCGCATCGCTTCGAGCAATCCTGGCTGGTATCTAGCCGTGCTCAAGACCGAGGTTGTGGGCCGCGATCGCAGCTACACGCTGGAGGTGCGTCCTCCCGAGGTATGGCTGATGGGTACCGTCACTCCTGGCGGCGCTTGGGCCGAGTTTGAAGATGGCTGTATGTTTGAAGTGCCCTCGGAGGCCAATGGTGAGTTTGTCTCGCCTGCATTCGCCAACGAGTCGGCCGATGACAGTGGTGTGCGTGCCTACGTCAAGGTGGGCGACGGCATCGACTGGTGGAAGTCGGAGTTCAGCGTCGCTGACAACAAGATAGACTACCG
>JAEEGF011196990.1_pt1 | contig 17399 bp, 15 predicted proteins | sample 9134171 | NCBI WGS metagenome assembly JAEEGF01 (sample SAMN16246542, study PRJNA631951) | gut metagenome | biome: gut microbiome; feature: rumen; material: AP-attached | host: Bos | place: Iran: Karaj | collected 2018-10 | reverse complement strand
CAGATCCTTGCAGCTACGGAATACAGCATTTACGAGGGCGAGAGCGTTTACGACCTGCTGGTGCGTGCGGTGAGGGAGAAGGGCATTCACATGGAAAACCGCAAGAGTGCTGTCGGTGCGCACGGAGCCAGTTACATCAGCGGCATAAACCATATTTATGAATACGAGTACGGCGAGCTGTCGGGGTGGATGTACCATGTGAACGGGGAAGCTCCTTCCGTCGGCTGCGGCGAGTATATCTTAAAGCCCGGGGACATCGTCGAGTGGCTTTACACCCGCGAGATAGGAAGGGATATTGAATGAGGCCTTTTGAAAGCTACAATCCCATAGTGCTTTTTCTGTATTTTCTTGCGGTCGGCAGCATCGTTATGTTTACGGTAAACCCTTTGCTTGTGCTTATCGCGCTTGTTACGATGTTTGTTTCTTCGATAGTGTGTGTGCGCCGCAGGAGCGGGAAGTATTACCTGTACATCTTCGTCATTTTTGTCCTCACATCCGCAGCAAATCCGGTCTTCAGTCATAACGGAGTGACTGTGCTGTTTGTGCTGAACGACAATCCCGTAACCTTAGAGGCAGTTCTCTACGGCATGGAGATGGGCGCGATGATAGCCGCGGTCCTTATGATGATGCGCTTATTTCTCGACGTTATGACCTGTGACAGGCTGCTCTACATAATAGGCTCTGCATCCCCGAAGTTTGCGCTTCTCGTTTCAATGACGCTGCGATTTATCCCGCTGTTTGGACGTCAGGCGGCAAAGGTTGAAGATACCCAGAGAACGCTTGGCATGTATAACGATGAAAACGCCATAGATACTATAAAGGGCAAGCTGAAGGTCTTTTCGATAATGACGACCTGGGGACTTGAAAACGGCATAATCACTGCGGACAGCATGAGCGCAAGAGGGTACGGCACGGGCAGGCGGACATTTTACTCACCATACAGGTTCAGAAGGACGGATGCCGCTTTGCTGCTCGTAATACTTGCGCTTTCGGGTTTTGTGCTTGTGAACGCTGCTCTTGGGAAACTTAAGTTTTCGTTTTATCCTGCGATGAGCGGGATCCCCGGGGGCTTTGGCGCGGTTCTTTCGTATGTATTTTACGCGGTTCTTTGCGTTATACCGCTTTTGATCGAAATTGGAGAGAAGGTCAGATGGAAATTGTCAGAGTCGAAAATCTAAGCTTTATGTATGTCGGAACGGGTGAAGCCTCAGAAGCTGAAATGAGGGGAAAGGCTGCAAAGACTGCAGCGGACAGTACGGATAAAGCCGGTTATGTTCAGCGCCGCACTCTTGAGGATGTTTCGTTTACCCTTGAAAAGGGCGAGCTTCTTTGCATCTGCGGCCCTACGGGCAGCGGTAAGACCACACTCTTGAGGATGCTTAAAAAGGAGCTTACGCCCGCGGGAAAGCGCGAGGGGAAGCTCTATCTTGCGGGAAGGGATATCGATATGCTGAGCGAACGTGAATCCGCCGCAAAGATAGGCTTTGTTACACAGCGCCCGGAACAGCAGATAGTTATGGACAAGGTCTGGCATGAGCTTGCCTTCGGCCTTGAGAACCTTGGAATGCCGCGCGACATGATACGCCGCCGTGTAGCGGAGATAGCCTGCTTCTTTGGTATAGAGAGCTGGTTCGACAGGAATACGGACGAGCTTTCGGGAGGCCAGAAACAGCTTTTGAACCTTGCTTCAGTTATGGTAATGCAGCCGGAGGTCCTTATACTCGACGAGCCTTCGGCACAGCTCGATCCGATTGCGGCATCGGAATTTCTGGCCTCGGTATTAAGGCTTAAAAGGGAACTCGGACTTACGGTGATAATGGCGGAACACAGGCTTGAGGACGTGGTTCCGGTATCGGATAAGCTGCTTGTGCTTGAAAACGGAAGGATCACGGCCTTTGGGCCCGTGAGGGAGTGCCTAAGGGGCCTTGATGCCGACAGCCTTGCAATGCCGGCCGCGGTAAGGCTCCACAAGGCTCTGAATGGCGCAGAAACGCAGATACCGTTAAGCATAGCGGAGGGAAGAGCGTTTCTCGAAAAGTACTGCGAAAACAGACAGGAGAGGGCTGTAAAGACCGATACAGACACCGGAAAGGCCGCTCATGCCCTTGAATTCAATGATGTTTTCGTGCGCTACACCCGCGACTCAAAGGATGCCCTCTCCGGAACAAGCTTTTCGGTTTGCGAGGGCGAGATATTCTGCATAATGGGAGGCAACGGAGCCGGCAAATCCACTGCGGTCGCAGCGGCGGCAGGCCTCATCAGGCCGTATTCCGGACAGATCAAAGTGTTCGGAAAGAAGCTTAAAGATTACCGAGGTCCGGAGCTCTACAGGAATTGCGTGGCTATGCTTCCGCAGGATGTACAGACGGTCTTTGTGCAGGACGAGATCAACGGAAGGCACCCTTACGACCTTTCGGGCGGTGAACAGCAGCTTGCGGCTTTAGAGATCGTTCTTGCGACGAAACCGCGTCTGCTGCTGCTTGACGAGCCTACAAAGGGATTGGATGTCCATACTACGTCAAAGCTTGCGGAAAGACTCAAAAATCTCGCAAAAACAGGCGTGACGGTCGTTATCGTGACTCATGACGTGGAGTTTGCCGCGATCGTTGCAGACCGCTGTGCGCTGATGTTCAACGGCGAGATCACATCTTGTGACAAAAAGACTACTTTCTTTAACGAGAATTATTTTTATACAACCGTCGCAAACCGCATGTCACGCGGCCTTATCGACGGAGCGCTTACAGTTGGGGAAATAGCTGAGAGGCTTTTATAGAGCCGGAGAAAGCTGCTTGCCCGGGGCAGCGTCTTTGCCTTCAAATCCGGTAAAATGTGGTAGTAAACATGGTCGTGATCAGAAACAAAAAGCTTCGTGATATTTTAAGGATCGCTATCCCTTTCGTGGCGGTCCCGCTTGTTGTGCTGCTCGGAGTCTGTGTGTTCGACGATAAGTTTTACGCCTACATCTCGCTTGTCATTACCGTATTATCGGTCGTGCTGTTCATAAGCGGGTTTGAACAGCGCAAGATGGGCACACGGCGCATGGTGCTCGTTGTCGTGCTGACCGTACTTTCGGTGGTGGGGCGGTTTATCCCCATATTCAAGCCGGTTACGGCAGTAACGATAATCGCCGGGATGTACCTTGGCAGTGAAGCCGGCTTCCTTGTCGGCGTTCTGTCCGCGGTGATCTCCAATTTCTTCTGGGGACAGGGGCCATGGACGCCTTTCCAGATGTTTGCGTGGGGGATGATAGGCCTGATCGCAGGGATTTTCGCAAACGGGCTGAAAAAGAGCAGAATACTGCTTTATGCATATGGTGCTGTTGCAGGTATGCTATTTTCGTTTATAATGGATATATGGACCGTGTTATGGTATAACAACGGCTTTAACCTGCAGATGTATCTTGCGTCGATTATGGCGGCTGTGCCGATGACGCTTGTCTACATGGTCTCGAACGTTTTATTTCTTGTGATCCTTGCCGGGCCGATAGGGAAAAAACTTGAAAGGATAAAGATCAGGTACGGCGTGTGAGGACCTGCAGGTATTATCAATACATTTTCCCGGAGGTGTTTCATGCTTAAAGATAATAAGGTTTTACTGGGTAAATCCGGTGATGAAGAGATAGTCCTTTACCCTTCGATGGCAAACCGCCATGGGCTCATCGCAGGAGCCACCGGAACAGGAAAAACAGTGACTCTCAAGGTACTTGCAGAGGCATTCTCTAAGATGGGCGTGCCGGTCTTCCTTGCCGATGTAAAGGGCGATCTTGCGCCAATGTGCAAAAAAGGGACGGATAACGAAAACGTTACTTCGAGAGTCGAGTCTATGGGGCTTGCGCGCGAAGGTTTTGAGTACAGCGCGTTTCCCGTGAACTTCTGGGATGTGTACGGAGAGGGCGGAATGCCGCTTCGAACCACCGTTTCCGAAATGGGACCCGTGTTGCTCGCAAGGATCATGGGACTTAACGAAACCCAGACAGATGTTCTTTCGATCATCTTTAAGATAGCGGATGACGAAGGCCTTGTTCTTGTTGACATAAAAGACCTTAAGGCTGTGCTGCGTTATGTTGGCGAGCATGCGGCAGAATACTCCGCAGAGTACGGGAATATGGCAAAAGTCACGCTGAACGCTATCGTGCGTGCGGTTGTAGCCCTTGAGGCAGACGGAGGCGAGCTGTTTTTTGGCGAGCCCGGGCTTACGGTAACGGACTGGCTCTGCACGGATGAGGAGGGACACGGGATAGTCCAGATACTCGACTGCCGCAAACTGATCCTGCACCCGAAGATGTATTCAACGTTCCTTCTCTGGATGATGTCCGAGCTTTTTGAACTGCTTCCGGAAGTCGGAGACCTTGAAAAACCGCGCATGGTCTTCTTCTTTGACGAAGCACATATGCTGTTTGAGTCTGCATCGAAAGCGCTCATGGAGAAGATCGTTCAGGTCGTCAAGCTCATCCGTTCAAAGGGCGTTGGCATATTCTTCATAACCCAGAGCCCATCGGATGTGCCGGACAGCGTGCTTTCGCAGCTCGGAAACAAGATCCAGCATGCTCTGCGTGCTTACACCCCGAAGGAACAGAAAGCCGTTAAGGCAGCGGCAGACAGCTTCAGGACAAATCCGGACTTTGATACCTACAGGATGCTTACGGAGCTTGGAACCGGAAAGGCGCTTGTGTCCGTGATAGATGAAAGCGGCATCCCGACTGTCGTAAAGCACACAAAGATCTGCCCGCCGGAGAGCTTTATGGGGACGCTCGACGAAACCGAAAGGCTTTCTATCATCAACAACTGCGTTTTGAACGAAAAATACATGACGCCCGAGGACCGCTTTTCTGCTTATGAATATCTTGCAAGGCGCGAACAGGAGGCGGGAGAAGAGGCAAGAAAGGAACAGGAGGCCCTTCTGGCATCCAAAAAGAAGGAAAAAGAGATAGCGGCGAGAGACAAGGCAAAACGAAAGGCTGCAAAGAACGTCGCAAACACTGCGGGCGGAACGATAGGCCGTGAGCTTGGCAAGACTCTTGGGGCGGCGCTCGGTGGGAGATTTGGAAAGACTTTGGGCGGAAACCTTGGAGCATCCTTTGGAAGAGGGCTCTTTGGAACGCTGTTTGACGCGACGGAAAAGGAATCTGACTAGGAGGATGAACAATTTCTGCCGGCAGAAGCACTGCTCCTTATTGGGGCAGCGCCTCCGCCGGCAGTTTAATCGTCATATTCCGGTAAGGCAAAGAATTAAAGAAAAGCTTCCTGTTGCCTGCTCATTCTGCCTGTTTTTTAGAAGAAGTCTTCTTAGCGGCGGGCTTTTTTGTTGCAGGCTTTGTCTCGGTTGCATCGTCATTTGCGACAGTTTTCTTTGCGGCAGTCTTCTTAGCGGCGGGCTTTTTCACAGCGGGCTTTTTTTCGGTTGTTGCAACAGATGCTGTTTCATCAGCGTTTTCTTTGGCTGCGGATTTTTTGGCAGTCGTTTTCTTTGCAGACGTAGCTCTTGCAGCTTTTTTCTTTTCAGCAGTTTCAACAGCTGCAGTGCCATCATCGGTTTTCTTTGCTGCTGTCTTCTTAGCTGTGGTCTTCTTTGAGGTCGTTTTCCCGGCTGCAGCCTTCTTCGCAACAGCTTCTTTCAAGGTGTATGCGAGAAGATCGAACTTGGCCCTGTTGCCCTCGATCCTGAGACGCCCCGTAGAAACGGCTGTATCAAGGTCAAGTGTTCCGAGGAGCAGCTCTGTGATCACATCTGCAGTGGTACGGATGCGGCAGTCCTTGTCGTAGTATTCGTAAGGTTCAACAACGGTTCTGCCCTCACCAAGTTCAATGTAAAACGCTCCTTCGCCCTCTCCCTCAACATCGATCTCGATAGCTGCATGCTCCCTGATCTCGTCGGTATTGATGAGCTTAGCTGTCTCATCGGCATTTCTTACTAATTCTTCGTACGTCATTTCAAATCCTCCTTTTTGAAACACAAATTGTGAAATAAATATCATACATTCTTTTTTACAACGTGTAGTTTATCACATTTCGAAAAAAAGAAAAGGTTTTTTTTGAAAGGAAGTGCAGCTTGTTTCGAAAACGTTTGAAAACGTTGAATTTTGTTCCTGCATTCTCTGTTTGCTCCGTTGCTGTTTATCACGAAGAATGTTGCAAGATTTCCGGAGTAATGATATGATTATTATGGTTTTTGGGTTCATTTGATGGCGAAGCTGAAGATTTCAACAAGCGGCTAAAAGAAGGATGGACCGGAAAGGATGAGAGATGAGCGGAACAGCAGGGAAATATATAATAAAGATTCTTGTCACGGGCATTGCTGTTTTCGTTGGCGCAATGTGTCTTGCGGGATGCACGAAAAGGTCTCCTGCGGAAATATCCAAAGATACTCCGATAGACGCCTTTTTACCGTCTCTTTCACAGGAAGCCGGTGTTTACGGCGGTTATTTCTTCATTCCTATCAACGATAAGGTATACAGATACTCGATGGATGAGCATCTGGATAATGAAGGAGATGTGGGCAACGTCATTTTTTCCTGCACGGAAGATGGTTGCGGCTATTCTGCGAATTATGTCTTTTACGAATCCCATAGTTATCCCCAACACGAAAAGATTATTGCTTGCTGCGACGGAACATGGTTTACAGTTAAATATGCCCCGGCCTTAAAAAGCTCAAAAGGTGTTATCGAAGACGCTATAGCAGCGAATTTTGTCGTTGTGAACAATGGGGAGTTCCTGAACGGAGAAAAACTCTGGGATGATTTCACGACAAAAGCCAAAAAAGGGCAAAAATCTTCTGTAATGGTAGGACAAATATATGAGCAGGAGGGAAATCTCGGAAATGACCTTAGACGCGCTACAAAAGAGGATTATCCCATGGTTTTCTTTACAAAGATAGTTTTTGACGGAGAGAGATATACCGTCAGCCCCATTCATTATGTGGGTGATGTCTTTGTGGAATATTATGAGCCGGGCTATGATATGCCCGAAAACTCGTACAGATTCCTAAAATGTGATGAAGAGACTCCGAGGTCGGACAAAGTAACGGACAGATTCGTATCATGGTATTTCGTGGATGATGAATCGGTAAGTTATCGGCAAATAATGAGTGCATATCTAAGCAGTGTTCGTCTTCCCGACGGACAAGGCGGCCTTGGTAATCACAGACTGCTTTTTTTGATAAAAAATAAGTGAGGATATTATTAGAGAAAAGAAAGGATAAAACGGGAAAGACCATGAAAAATGTACGCTGGCAAAGGCTAAAATACCGAAAACCTGGTAGAAACGCTTATTAACGACTAGAAGTATGTTTGCTGCATTACAAACATATCAATAAAAAATATCTTGCGGGTTTACGAGCCTTCTTGTAAACCCGCTTTTTCTGTGATAAATTCTATTTGAAACACATAACTCAGCTTCCTTTGAAAAAGGAACTGTGGACCGCGAATTATTAAAACATGTGAGATTTTTACCCTCGGATCCGTAGTATATTGGTGTAGAGGGTAATTCTGATTTACAGTCGTGCAGGTAACGGAGGATCGTTTTGGAAGACAGACAGATAATTGAATTGTTCAAAGAGCGCTCAGAACAGGCAATTTCGGAGCTTTCAAAGAAATACGGCCCCCTGTGCAGAAGTGTCGCTTTCGGGATACTGAAGGATGAGCGGGATGCGGAAGAATGTGCAAATGATGCATTCCTTGGTGCATGGAACACGATCCCGCCCTTTGAACCGGAAAACCTGCAGACCTATGTGCTAAAGCTTATCAGAAATCAGGCGATCAAGAGGTATGAGGCTAACACCGCCATGAAACGCAACAGCATTTATGATGTTGCCCTTGATGAGCTTGAGGACTGCTTCCCGGATGCATCGTCGGTCGAAGATGAGGTAGAGGCAAAGGCAGTGGCAAGGGCGATAGACAGATTCCTTGAAACCCTTGATAAACAGGACAGAATAATGTTCATAAGGCGTTATTGGAAAGCGGAAACGGTAGAAAGCCTGGCAGCGGAGCTTAACAGGACCAACCACTACATTTCGGTAAGATTGTCGAGGATACGGGAACGACTGAAAAAGTACCTGAAAAAAGAGGGAATCTTTCTGTAAATGCTCGTACAAACGGCAGCAAATCATCCTGCAAAGGAGGAAACCAGCAATGAAAAGAGATAAGATCACAGAAGCTTTAAGCGGGCTCGACGAGAAATATATTGATGAGGCGCTGAATTTTAATCAGGAAAAAACGGATGCGAAAACAGGTGACAATACGGGAAAACACAGGAATAAAGCGGTCATATACAGATGGATCGCCATTGCGGCCGGTTTTGTGCTTGTTTTGACAGCTGTATCGACTGTGATAGCCATTAAGGCGGAAGAGGCAGAGTACAATAAAGCTCTAGCGTTTTTTGAACAGAATTATCTGTCTGTAGAGGGGCTTGACAGGGCTGATATAAAGAAAGCCTATAAAGAGATCATATCCGGAAGATATGAAGGCGAGGATGTGTCGGAAGTGATAAAAAAAGTGATCCCGGGATACGAGATTGCTGACAGTGCCATAAACGATCCTTTGGTTACCGGAGAGCCGGACAGCCTGAATGAACAGGCGACATGGATCAGGGTAAACAAAGCGCTCGGAAGAGATAGGGGATATAATTTTACTATTAAATGGAAGCGTAAAGAGGTACCCGACAAAGACGGGAATATGACTATCGGGCCACTTGAAAAAAGCATTGTGACTTGCACCAAGGATGATGTCGCGATTTGGACGGCAGAGATTGAAAAGATGCATGTGGACACCCTGTATATAAAGCGTACATCAGTCGGAACGCTTATATGGGGGCTGTATCAGGACAGGCCGGTACAATACGGAAAGCTGATCTGTGTTGATGATAACGGGAAGATCATATGGGAAAAGTGCTATGAAAACAGTTCCGATCCGGAAACCGTGAGAGCTGTACTTGAGAGCAAAAATGGGACTATCGCTGTATTCAGCCTGAGAACGGTCACCGAAGATACCGGGAAAGAATATTCGAAGCGCATAGACAACAAGATCGGTATCAGCATAATCGATAAAGACGGCAGGGAGTTAAGTTATAAAAGCTTTGAGGAGAAGGGCTCCTTTGGAATAGATAATGCAGTATTATGCAAAGACGGGTTCCTGCTTGCATGCACGAGAAAATCGACTCCCGTCATTTATATGCTTGCGTCAGACGGATCGGTGGAAAGAGAGATGTCTCTAGATTCGGAAGATTTTGATTATAAGATTACAGACATGATTGAATACGGTGAAAACTTTATTCTGTCGGCATATGCTTACCCGCATACCGAATCCAATGATTACTCCAGAGATGTTCTTAAGTTGCTTACATATTGTGTCAGCCACAAGCAGGAAATGAAGAACGATACCGAGAACGCCAGTGAACTTGTTAAGGCATGCTATGGATTATACTCTGATGAACTGTTGGAGCTTGCCAAGGAGAACTTTACTGCGGTAATGTTTCTTTGCAATAAAGACACCGGTGAGTTCGAAGCTTTTTACAGCGTAAAAGACTCCTGGTCCGGAGAATTCTCCCTGTCGGAGGATGGAAAGCTTCAGTGGTTTACAATAAGTGTTTCCGATATCGCATATGTTCCGCAATATAATTCTTGTAGCCTGATAGTATTCGGTAATGTTCTTTGCAATGTTATTGATGAAGAAGGCTGCCTGACGAACCGCCGTAACACCGGTAAGGGCGATCAGCTGCGAAGATAAAGATTAGGAGTCAGTGGGGTCGTTTCTCGGTGACTCAATGAGCAGCACAACGGCAAAGAACCTCGGATTATACGGTATCTGCCTCGGTGTTGCGGCAGCAGGAATTCTTATCCTTACATTTGCAAAGAGAAGACACTACAAATAACAGACAACAGTCACAATGCATAATATAGAGTAAAGCAGTCCCGGGGACCGTCCCGGGGACAACCCCCGAGGCTGTTTTGATATTTTATGTAAAACATAAAAATTTTTGCGTTTTACATTGACAAACCTGAACCGTATGATATAATGAGACCGGATACAGATATCGCATTTTGTATTACTGTTACGCTCGGAGGTAAAAATGCAAAAACAACATTTTGTGATCCTTGCACGGATAGCAATAATCTTCGTTTTCCTTATTGGCATTTGCATATGCTGTTGGTGGTACCCCTTAAGTTTTTCATTATTCACGGTTGGGGTCGTATCCGGTGAATCCGCAGCATCGATCGATATTACCCCTGCGCAGAATACTGCATTTTGGGTACAATTGATCTTTTCGTGGATCACATCGCTTCCTTGCTTTGCCGTGTTGTGCCTTTGTTACAAAAGTACATGCCATGCAAAGAAAGAAGATTTCTTTTCTCTTCCCAATTCAAAACTGTATAAATGGAGCGGTTTGCTGCTTTTGATCGACTCTGTGATATTTATTACGGGACATGTGGTTTTCATGTTTTTGAAATGGAATCCCTTTGTGATCATTTATTTCGTCCTGGGATTTCTCGGATTGATCTTTGCACTGGTCAGTTATGCTTTTTATGGCTATCTGCTGAAGGCAGTCCAACTTAAAGAGGAGAATGACAGCATATTATGATCGTAGTAAATATAGATGTTATGCTTGCCAAAAGAAAGATGAGCGTAACCGAATTATCTGAAAAAGTAGGCATTAGCCTGACAAACATTTCATTGCTGAAAAACGGCAAAGTCAAAGGCCTGCGCTTCGAAACGCTCGACAAGATATGCAAAGCCCTTGACTGCCAGCCGGGGGATATCCTCGAAAGACAATAGAATAATTGAATATATGCTTTGTCAACAGTCCTGGGGCCAACCCGGGGCTGTTTCTTGTGTGACAAGGGAATATATCGGCTCACAGGCGTATGTGTTCTGTACAGAAAAAAGTAATGAGGACGCTCGTAACCATCACGCTCGGAATAATAATAAATGATTTTTATTTTTGTATGGCAAATGATGCCAAACTGTGATAAGATTAGTCCGTCGATACAAAAAACAGGGAGGAGAAGGTATGCGACGCGTATTGGTGTTACTAAAGATATTGTTTAAGGTACTGGTGATATTACTTGGAGCATTCCTCGTAATGATATGGCTCATGGATATCAACCATATCGACGAATATGTCGATCCGTCAGTGCCATTCTGGGATGCAATCAAGCATCTGATCGAGGTGGGACTCGACAGCATCCCGATGAAGGATCTGTGGACTTATTACAAGGACAATATGCTGTTCCTTGGCATCCATAAGGGGATAACAAACTCAGTCTGCATCCTTGCAAGCCTGCCGCTCATACCGCTTTATATCGTCATACTTACAAGGGGCTGGGGCGGTATCCTCGGGTACACCCTTCGTAATCTCATGACCACATATGTCTATGTCGATACGGGTGAGTTCGCTTTCGAGGAGATGAACGATTTTGTTATCTTCCTGCCACTGATCAACTTTGCCGTTAAGCTGATGCTCATATGGGCGATCTTCGAACTTTCGCCTTTTATACTGCTTATAACACTTGCAATCAACATTATCCAGCTGTTCTGGATAAAGCTCGGTTAAGAAATGGGCAGTCAGGAGGAAGAATATGAAGAAGACAGATAAAAAGAGACTTTTAGCGCTCGCGTTGCTGCTCATCATGTGCATAGTGGCGCTTCCGGCATGCAAACAGAGACAGCCGAAGACCAACAAGTGGTTCTATATAGGACGCACGGAGCCTGAATATGCGGGCGGTGTGGATGCTCCGTGGGATGAGCTTGCCGAAGAGTATCCGATACTGAAATATGTTCCGCATATGATGGAGGTTATAGATTTTTACAAGCCTAACGGTAAAGGAATAAAATTCGGTTACCTTGAGGTTGCCGATCCGGAGGCCAAGTATAAAGAACTTAAGACCCTGCTTGAGAACGACGGATTCAAGCAGGATACCGAATACAAATCCTACCCGGATAACAGAAGCCGCGGGACTGACCAAGACAAGGAACAGGCTACGGCAGTCAAATTCGTAAAGGAACTTGAGGATAATCCGGATAAATTACAACAGGTTGTTGTCTACATCGAGTATTATGAACTTCGATTCAAAAACTCGAGAAATGTATTTGTATGGATCAATATCAGATAATTAATTACAGTAAACGGAGGCATTATGGACAGAAATGTACGCTGGCAGAGGTTGAAATATTTAAGCCCCATGCCGCTTGGAAAAGACGGAAGGCGTGTGACGGGTTCAAGAGAGCATCTTGACCGCTCAAAAGAGATAGCGAAAGAGGGCATGGTGCTGCTCAAGAACAACGGCGTTCTGCCGTTTGGGCAGGGGACAAGGCTTGCGCTCCTCGGAAAAGGCGTATTCGACTATGTAAAAGGCGGCGGCGGTTCCGGAGATGTTACGGTTGCTGGGACCGTGAACCTTTACGACGGGTTTAAGGCAACAGGTTGCGTTTCTGTATTCGAAGAAGCCTGCGATTTCTACAAGAAAGAGGTCGAAGCGCAGTATCGTGACAAAAAGGAGCCCGGCATGACCGTTGAACCCGAGCTTCCGGACGATATCTTAAAGCGCGCTGCGGCATTTACCGATACCGCTGTCATCGCGCTCTGCAGGTTTTCCGGCGAGGGCTGGGACAGAAAACCCGAGGACTTCTTCCTTTCCGAAGGCGAGAAGAAGCTTATCGAAAAGGCAAGGAAGGCCTTCAGAAAGATCGTCGTTGTTATAAATGCCGGCGGTCAGATCGAGACAGGCTGGATAAAGGACGATCCGCTGATAGACGGCGCTCTTTATGCTTGGCAGGGAGGAAGCGAAGGCGGCGCCGCTGCGGCAGAGCTCCTTTGCGGGATCACAACGCCCTCCGGCAAGCTTGCGGATACCTTTGCAAGAAGCCTTGAGGATTATCCTTCCGCTGAAGGCTTCGGGAAAAGCGATGCTTTTGTTGAATATGAGGACGATATCTTTGTAGGCTACAGGTACTTTGAGACTGTTCCCGGCGCAAAAGAGAAAGTCGTTTATCCCTTCGGCTACGGCCTTTCCTACACGACATTCGCCATAAGGCCTGCGGGCGTGCTTGAAACACCGGAAGGTCTTGTGTTTGATTTTATCGTTGTAAATACCGGCGAATTCGCGGGCAAGGAAGTGGTGGAGCTTTATGCATCCGGTCCTGCAGGGCTTGCCGACAGGCCCGCAAGGATCCTTGTCGGATTCAGGAAGACAAGGAGCCTCAAGCCCGGCGAATCCGTTTCTTTGAGCATATTTGTTGATAAAAAGGCCCTGGCTTTCTATGACGATCTCGGGATCATCAAGAAATCCGCATGGATACTTGAAAAAGGCGACTACTGCTTCTATACCGGCGGAGACGTAAGGGATTCGAGAGAGATCGATTATGTCTACAATGTGGGCGAAAACGAGATCATAGAGCAGTGCACCGCAAAGCTTACACCTTCTCACTTAAAGAGGAGACTGACATCGAACGGGTCTTATGCTGATGTTCTCTTTGATGAGTCCGTGCCTGTTGATGATGCCCCCGTGACCCGCATCGAAATGGACCGCATCAACGGATTTGCGCCAAATTACCGCGGATGCCACGGTTTGAGGATGTTCCCTTCGGAAAGGATGAACGAGAACAAAAAGCAGCTGGATGAGGTTGCTGCCGGTGGCATCACTGTTTCGGAATTCCTTGGGCAGTTCAGCGATGAAGACCTTATGTGGCTTTGCGGCGGAACGCCCAATGTGGGACTTGCAAATACCTGCGGCTTCGGAAGTATGCCCGATTACGGCATTCCTCCCGTTATGACAGCCGACGGTCCGGCAGGGCTGCGTATCCGCCCCGAATGCGGTGTCTGCACGACCGCGCTTCCGTGCGCAACGCTTGTGGCCTGCACCTGGGATCCTGATATTGCTTACGCAGGCGGCGCCCTCGGAGGCCTTGAAGTTAAGGAAAACAATATCGCAGTATGGCTTACCCCGGCTGTAAACATCCACAGGAACCCGCTCTGCGGCAGGAACTTTGAGTATTATTCCGAAGACCCGCTTCTTACAGGCAAGATGGCGGCAGGCACCGTACGCGGCATTCAGTCCGCAAGGGTAGCGGCAACAGTCAAGCATTTTGCACTGAACAATAAAGAGACCAACCGCCTTGACAGTGACTCAAGGGCTACGGAGCGCGCCATCCGCGAGATATACCTCCGCCCTTTCGAAATCATCGCAAAAGAAGCAGATCCATGGTGCTTTATGTCCTCTTACAACATTATCAACGGAAGACGCGCTTCCGAGAACAAAGAGCTTTTGACCGACATCCTGCGCGGTGAGTGGGGCTATGACGGTCTTGTGATGTCCGACTGGTGGGGACACGGAGAGCATTGTGTGGAGCTTGCGGCAGGAAATGATATCAAGATGCCTGTGGGTTACCTTGAAAGCCTTGAGATGGGCGTAAAGGCCGGTATCATTGACAGAAAGGATATGCTCAGGACCGCGGAACGCCTGATGAAGCTCATATTGAAACTTGATTAAGGGAAAACGGCTCCCGCAGACAAAACTTGTAATGATGCACAGCAAAAAACCGCCTGCGCGGTTTTTTCGCTTGCAACTTCGCTAGGAGGAAAAATGAACCGGGTTGAAAACAAGAACGCAAGAGCGCTCACACCGCCTATGGGCTGGAACAGCTACGATTATTACAATACATCGGCTGACGAAGAGGACATTAAGGCCAATGCCGATTATATGGCAAAACACCTGAAGAAATACGGCTGGGAGTATGTGGTCGTTGACATTGAGTGGTATTCGAAGCACGGCCACCGCTGCAACGACGAATTCCAGTACATCCCCTTTGAGGCGATGGAGATCGATGAATACGGCCGCCTGCAGCCTGCGCTTGAGCGTTTTCCGTCATCAAAGGGAGGAAAAGGCTTTAAGCCGCTTGCCGACTATATTCATGGGCTCGGGCTCAAGTTCGGTATCCATATCATGCGCGGTATACCGAGGATCGCGGCCCATAACCATATGCCTGTGCTTGGGACGAAGACAACAGCAGACACCATTGCAATGCCGGACAACACCTGCTTCTGGAATCCCGACATGTATGGAGTGAATCCCGCAAAACCTGCATCGCAGGCATATTACGACTCGATAATGCGGCTTTATGCCGAATGGGGCGTGGATTTTATCAAGTGTGACGATATCTGCCGCATGGACCGGCAGACTGCGGAAGAGGAGATAAAGATGCTCGCCCGCGCCATCGACAAGTGCGGAAGACCGATAGTTCTCAGTCTTTCCCCGGGTGCGGCGCTTATAGAAAAGGCCTGGCTCTATTCGCAGAACGCGAATATGTGGCGCATTACCGACGACTTCTGGGATGACTGGAAACTCCTTAAGGCTATGTTTGAACGCTGCGAGGTATGGGAAAAGCATACCGGACCGGGCTGCTGGCCGGACTGCGACATGCTCACACTCGGAAAGCTCGGAAAATGGCATAACGGTGAAAGAAAATGCAATTTCACCGAAGCAGAGCTTAAGACTATGATGTCGCTCTGGTGCATTTTCCGTTCGCCGCTAATGCTCGGCTGCAAACTTCCGGGGCTTGACAAAGAAACGCTAAAGCTCATCACGAACGCAAAGATACTGGAGCTGCTCAGGTTTCCGGAACAGGCACACCAGGTACTTCGCGATGACGAAAAAGCGGTCTGGATAAATAAAAACAAAAAAACAGTTATTGCTCTCTTTAATCTTGCCGATAAAAAGAACAGAGTGTCTGTGCCGCTCGAAGACGCTGGTATTACCGCAAAGGTCACGGAAGGCACGGAGCTCTGGACAGGTGAAACCGTAAAAATCGCAAGAAAGATACTTGCTGTCGATATTGAACCTCACGGGGCAGCGGTAGTAGAGCTTTGAAATGAAAAAAGTCGTTGCATTTTTTATCAGCCTGTCAGTACTTTTGTTTCTGGCAGGCATTCTTTTTGGCATTGAAGTAGGCAAGCGCTCCGAGCGGAAGCTTATGGCTTCCCGGGACGGGGCGGTGGCTACTCCCACTATGTCCACGCTTCCGACTTCCATGCAGGAAACAAGGATCTCGCCAACACCTGTCGGCTGGAAAGGAAATGAACCGGAATCCTCAGGAAATGTGAATTTGCCGACAGCAGGGCAGGAAGCACCGGGGGATCCGACACAGGGCCCTTCGTCGGCTCCTGAAGACCCCACAGGTTCAGCAGATGACCCGGCGCAGGAGTTAACACCGACACCGGAGGACGGTGATCCCGGGAACACACCCACAGCGGCCCCTGATCTGACGCCAACACTGACGCCTACTCCCACAAACACGCCTACACCTACTCCGAAGCCTACAAATACACCGACACCGACAAAGAAGCCTACAAATACACCTACACCGACGAAAAAGCCCACACCTACGCCTACAAAGGCGCCTTCGCCGACGGGCGGGGCGGTTTCGGGTACGGGGTACTACGGAAAGCTTAAAGTTGTCGGTCACAGCCTGACAGATGCATCGGGCAAACCTGTACAGCTTCGCGGCATGAGTACGCACGGGCTCGCATGGTTCCCCGATTATGTCAACAAAGAGCTTTTCACACAGCTCAAGGGCTGGGGAGCAAACCTCATCCGTCTTGCAATGTATACCGCGGAATACGGCGGATATTGCTCCGGAGGAAACAAGGACAACCTTAAGAAGCTTATCGATAACGGCGTTAAATACGCTACAGAGCTCGACATGTATGTCATCATCGACTGGCATATCCTAAGCGACTCGAATCCCAATACGAATAAGGCCGAAGCCCTGAAGTTCTTCGGGGAAATGAGCAAAAAATACGCCGGAAACGACCATGTCATCTACGAGATATGCAACGAGCCGAACGGCGGCACTTCATGGGCCGACATAAAGAAATATGCAGGTGAGGTGATCCCCGTTATCCGCAAGAATGCTAAGGATGCCGTGATCATAGTCGGCACGCCAACCTGGTCCCAGGAGGTTGACAAGGCGGCAGCGGATCCGATCATGGGTTACGATAATATCATGTACGCGCTGCATTTCTATGCCGCAACACATAAGAAAGACCTGCAGACCAGGTGCGAAAACGCATACAACAAGGGACTTCCGATCTTTGTGACGGAGTTTGGCATCTGCGATGCTTCGGGAAACGGCAGTCTTGACAAGACCGAGGCGAACCGCTGGATAGCGCTCTTAGACAAGCTCGGGATTTCCTACGCGAACTGGAGCCTCTGCAATAAGGCAGAGAGCGCTTCGTTTATCAGCAGCGGCTGCAGCAAGAAGTCCGGACTTACATATAACGAGCTTTCCGAAAGCGGAAAATGGGTAGTTGATATGCTTTCAAAGGGCGGCGCCAACACGGCGTCGATAACTCCCGGAGCGGGGAACATATCCGCAACGCCGACACCAACACAGAAGCCGAAGGCGACGCCCA
>JAEEGF012178594.1_pt1 | contig 17400 bp, 13 predicted proteins | sample 9134171 | NCBI WGS metagenome assembly JAEEGF01 (sample SAMN16246542, study PRJNA631951) | gut metagenome | biome: gut microbiome; feature: rumen; material: AP-attached | host: Bos | place: Iran: Karaj | collected 2018-10 | reverse complement strand
ACCCAAGTAAATCCATCACAGGCATTTTCCCATGTATCTGTGTAGCTGGTAACACCTTTTTGCATTGTAGTAGAGGAGAAAGTCTGCGTCTTGTAGGCTATATCTTCAGCCCACGTCATTCCGCACACGCTGATGAGCAGTGCGGTCATTAAAAAGCGTAATTTTCTTGTCATAAGATGAATGTTTTAATTATTTGATTATTGTATTATAATCTTGGATTTTCGTTCCTACATGCCCTAAACAGCAAATCGGCTGCAAAGTTACGAAGAGTTTTTGAAACAGCCAAATATTTAAGATGTTTTTTAAGAAAAGTGTTTGCTGTCAGTGGCTTAGGGTGATGGAGGGGGAGGAAAAAGAAGTGGAGGCATGCGCGAGCATGCCTCCACCTTATGGAACGATTGTCCTGAGTGTTTGGTCAATCCTATTTCGCAATGTACTTGCGGCCGTTCTGGATGTAGAGTCCGCGTGCGGGCTGGCTGATGCGCTGTCCCTGGAGGTTGTAGATGGCACCGTCGGTCTGCTCGGTTTGGATGGTCTGGATGGCAGTGGCTCCGGGAGAATTGATGGCGGTGACGTAGATTTCAGGAGCATTCTTATATATGGTTCCGAAAATACCAATCACTTCGTAAACCTCCTCACCTGGCTCGGTGGGAATGCTGTTCAGTTTATACTTGTCGTATATTTGCACTTGTGCACCAGTAGCATCAACAGCATAGTAGTTCTTGTCGTCGATGGAGATCTTCACATCGCGCAGAACAACAAGGTCGGCCATGTGCTCATTGTTGTTTATTTCAGCAATAGTGGCTTCTGTGGGTGATACGGTGGCGGTGCCTGTCTGAACGTCATTAAGGTTTGTAACGTCAGTAATACCAACAACTTCAGGGCATCCGTTATAAAGTGAATAATCGCACTTGATGTCGCCTGTGAGAGTCATACCTTCTTCCACATCACCCATCTTGAAGAACTGAACAGCTTTGTCGCCCTCGCGAACGAAAGCATTGTCGCCGTTGACGTATACCACAAGCGCATTGTTGAGCTTCAGGTTCACGTTGTTGATACTCTTTTCGGAGGTAGCGTTCAGGTCAGCTATGGTATAGTCTGTGTAAGTGGTGACAACTTGCTGTTCTTCACCTTCTCCATAGGTAACGGTGATTGTCTTGATTTCCTGAGTCCCAGAGCAGGTGAATGATGGTGCGTTCAATGCGCCTTCCCATGTGGCTTTTTCCAATGGAATATTACCGGGTCCGTTGAGTTTGCTAACCTTTGATCCTGTAAAGACCACCTTCTTGATGACCTGTCCACTAGGAACGGAGAGTGTCAAAGTGCCAGACTTATAGAGTCGGAAGTCTGTGCCTACAAAAACGTAGATGGGATTGCCCTCATCATCGAGCATGTCATTGCCCTCTTCATCCTTCTGCTTGGTGTAAGAATCCCATAGGCGGCAGCCATTGTCGCCCGTAACTGTGGCGGTGACGTCACCCGATGAGAAGGTCGTGGGGTTGGGGGCATATACCTGATTATCGCTGATATGTTCCATTCCGTAATCATTCTGTGTGAAGTCGAAGGTGACTTCCTCGTCATTGGCTGGATCTTCACCACTGGGTACTGTTGGTGTGCCTGTATAAGTAATGTCAACGGAAGTAAAGCAGAGTTGACCGGCTTTTTCACCGCCATCAGAACCATAGTTTGCCTTGTCACCTACAGTGACTGTAAAGGAAGATGCACTTCCGGTCCATGTTACGGTCTCGTCGCCAGCGGCCTGTGTAGCAATGCTTCCTGTGGAAGCAGTAATGGGAGCCAGACGCTTTAGACCTTGAGTTGAGATGTTGAATACCACCTTGGTGATAGTAGCTCCAGTCGTAGCAATGGTAAATGTTCCTTTTGCGTATATACGCAAATCTGATGCAGTAGGATGATACATAGGTCCACTCGAGCCGTTTTTCTTATCGGCTGTAAAGGCAAAGCCTTGAGCTGTACCATATTCAAATGGGTCAACTTTTTCTGTTGTGCCCGCAATCTCTGTTGCGGTAATGTTTACCTGTGCCTGTGCAGCGCCAAACATAGTGGTGAGCACGGCGAGTAACAAATAGCGTAATGTTTTCTTCATGTGAATATTGTTTTTAGTTATTAATATAATGTACAGGATATTCTTAGGTTAGGCTGTATTGTTGCTTGTCTGAGTGCAAAATTACGGATAATAATTGAAACGTGCAAATAATCGGGGAGAAAAGGTGTGTTTTTCTGTCACTTTTTTTGTGGTCTGACAAAAGTTTCGTATCTTTGCCACATGCAACAAGGAAAGTATTTGTGCGTGGCGGGCCTGGTAGGTCTGGCCTCGCTGTTCTGTTCTTGTCGCTCTCACTACTCACTGAGTGGCATAGAACGGACGCGCATCCTGGTGGACAGTCGCTACGATGCGCAGATAGACAACAGCCTGAATGAGCTGATGGCTCCCTATAAGCACCGCGTGGACAGCATCATGTCGCCCGTGGTGGGACAGGTGGCGCGCTACATGGCGGCCAGCCGTCCGGAGAGCGAGTTGTCGAATCTCCTCGCCGATATCCTGGTGTGGGCAGGCAAGAACTACGGTGAAACACCCGACATGGGCCTGTACAACATTGGCGGCATCCGCGCTGCTCTTGCCAAGGGCGACGTGACGGCGGGTGATGTGCTCGACGTGGCACCGTTTGAGAACAAGATTGCGTTCGTCTCGCTGAAGGGCGACGTGCTCATGGAACTCTTTGAGCAGATGGCCGGCACGGGCGGTGAGGCCGTGAGCCACGGCGTACAGCTGGTGTTCACCGCCGACAAGCACCTGAAATCGGCCCGACTCAATGGTGAGGAGATAGACCTGTCGCGCAACTATCGTGTGGCAACCATCGACTATCTCACCCAAGGTAACGACCACCTGGAGGCATTCCTGAAGAAGACGCAGGTGAACTCGCCGCAGGAAGACAGCAACAACCTGCGTTATATCATCATGGACTATTTCCGCGAGCAGATGAAGAAAGGCGCCGTGGTGGACCGTGAGATAGAAGGACGAATCGTGATAGAACCCTAAAAACAACAGACAGCCTTATGACTAAGAACAAATACATACAGCTTTGTGTCGTGCTGCTGGCACTGCTGGCCCTTCCACTGGGCGCCAGTGCGCAGAAGTCGAAACAACTCGTCGTGCTGCACACCAACGACACCCATTCCACCATCTATCCGCTGAACCCGAACCTGAGCGACACCATGCGTGCGGGGCGCGGCGGCTTCATGCGTCGCATTGCCATGCTGAAGGCCGAGCGGAAGAAAGATCCCGAACTGCTGCTCTTCGACAGCGGCGACTTCTGTCAGGGCTCACCCTATTTCACCATGTACAAAGGCGACGTGGAGGTGGAACTGATGAACATGATGGGCTATGATGCGGGTACCATCGGCAACCATGAGTTCGACTTCGGTCTGGAGACCATGGCACACTTGTTCCGCAAACTGAACTTTCCCATCGTCTGCGCCAACTATCACTTCGAGGGAACGCCAGTGGAGGGTCTCACGAAGGATTATGTGATACTGAAGCGCAAGGGACTGCGCATCGGTGTCTTCGGACTGTCGCCGCAGCTGCAGGGACTTGTGTCTAACGACAACTGCGCGGGTGTGGTCTACGAGGAACCCATAGAAGCAGCGCGGCGCATGGTGGCCGAACTGCAGCGGCAGAAATGCGATGTCATCATCTGCGTATCGCATCTGGGGTGGGACTCCACCAACGGAACGAACGACGAACAGCTCGTAGCGCAGACACGCGGCATCGACCTCGTGCTGGGCGGACACTCGCACACGTTCTTCGATGAGCTGCGCTATGTGAAGAACCTCGATGGCAAGGAGATTCCCGTTGACCAGAACGGCAAACATGCCATCTTCGTGGGGCGCATGGTGCTCAACTTCTCCAAGAAGTAGTAGCGACAACGAAAGATACTACAGTTACGATAGTTATTTCGACAACGAATAACACGAAATAAACGAAGAAAGAAGGGACATGACATCCCTTCTTTCTTTTATCCCGTAATGCGATTACGGAACCTTAAGCAAAAAATCTCTGCGCCATTGCCCCTCCCCCTTTTGGCAGGGCAGGTGTGAGTTATGCCATTGCCCTCCCTCCCTTCTGCCCCATCGGCAGGGCTGGTGTGAGTTATGCCATTGCCCTCCCTCCCTTCGGGAGGGTCGGGGTGGGTAGTAGATTATTCGAAATAGAACGTGAGGCACACCATTTTGCTACGCGCGTTGCGCACGGAGTTGCTGTACACAATCTGATTGCGGTCCTTCATCAGCTTGGTATGGTCGGTGTCGAGCGTGTTCATCAGTCCGTAGCCGAACTTCAGCTCAGGTCTGAGCTTGAAGAAAGGCAGGTAGAAGTCGCAACCAACGCCTAGTTCAAGCATGCAGTCGAACTTCTTCAGACGCACGATGTCCTCGTCCTTGCCGGAGAGGTTCACCATGGGGTTGAGGCCCACCAGCATGTAGGGACGGTGGTTGTTGAAGCGCTGTGCACTATAGATAAGGTTGATGTCGGTGGCAATATAGATGCTTTTCATATCCTGCCTGCGGATGAGGGGCTGACCGTCTTCCATCGTGTCGGAGAAATTGTGAAAGGTGAGGTGGCGGTTGCCGAAATAAAGGGTGGGGGCGAGTCGGGCTGCAAAATAGGTGCCCAGTCGCGCCTCACCGAGCACGCCCACGGTGAAGCCGCCGTCCCATCGGTCTTGGTCGCACGTGATGAGTTTCTCGGCCGTGGTGCCATCCTCATTTGTGATGAGCTGCGTGCCGATGTTCTCGAACTCAATGTCCTGGAGGTGGGTGCCCACCACAACGCCGAAGTGGAACGGGCGCAGGTCGGTATAGGGCCTGTTCATCACCCGCTTCTCCTGTGCCGCAGCATGTAGGGCTATCAGCAGTGACAGCCCCAGGGCTATGATGTGTCTTCTCATTTCCATTTCTGTTTCGCCTTCGCTTGTCAGAAGCGACATATTATATATGTATAACGCGCGCGAGGGCTTTTTTATTGTGTAAAAGCAGATGAAACGTAGTGGTAATACCAAATAATGTGTAAAATCTTGTTAAACACAAGAAAAATATATACCTAAAAGTAGGTATATGTGAAATTATTTCTTACCTTTGCACAATCAAAAAACAATTATTAATTAACAAAAGGAAAGAATAATATGGCTTACGTAATTGGTGAAGATTGTATCGCTTGTGGTACATGTATTGATGAGTGCCCCGTTGGAGCAATCTCCGAGGGCGAGCGTTACTCAATTGATGCAGATGCTTGCACAGAGTGCGGCACTTGCGCAGGTGTTTGCCCCTCTGAGGCAATCAGCCTTGCTGAGTAATCAATAGCATTTCACTGGCAAATACAATTGAAAGGGCTTCCGGGAGGAAGCCTTTTTTTGTGTCCTTATGTGCCGGGCAGAACTCAGGTGCGCACGAGGTTTCGGCCTGCGTCGATGCGCAGGAAGATGAACAAGAGGATGGTGAAACCCCACAGCGATGAACCGCCGTAGCTGAAGAAGGGTAGCGGGATGCCGATGACGGGAGTAAGGCCCAGCACCATGCCCACATTGATGAACAGGTGGAACAGGAAGATGCTGAGCACACAGTAGCCATAGACACGGCCGAAACGGAACGGTTGTCGCTCAGACAGATGGATGAGCCGGAGAATGAGCGCAAGAAACAGGCCCAGCACAATGGCGCAGCCCAGGAAGCCCTCTTCCTCGCCCACGGTGCAGAAAATGAAGTCGGTGTCCTGCTCGGGCACGTACTTCAGCTTGGTCTGCGTGCCGTTGAGGAAACCCTTGCCGATAAGACCGCCCGAGCCAATGGCAATTTCACTCTGATGGACATTGTAGCCCGCCTTCTTGATGTCGTTGTCGAGGCCCAGCAAGACGTTGATGCGCGTGCGCTGGTGTTCCTGCAGCACGTTGTTGAGCACGTAGTCGGCAGTGTTGAAGAAGATGACCGATCCCAGTGCAAACAAGGCAATGTAGAAATAGTTTCGTATGCGCGACGCCATGGCTTGATACACAAGATAGCCTATCAGGGCGGCGGTGACGGCCATCTGCACCCACACGATGTCGAAAGGGATGACATATTTTGAGAACAGCAGCGCCAGCAGCGTGATGCCCAGGCACGATAAGATGATGGTTCGGAACTTATGCCGGTCGCCGCAATAGGTGAACACCATGAAGGCCGTGAACAGCTGCACCAGCCCCAGCACGCAGAACCTGCCCACCGACGTGGGCGTGTCCCAAAGCATGACCGACTCAAAGCGGATGCCGATGACGAAGTAGATGACCATGGCAACTCCTGTGAACAGCAGGCTGCCCGTCATTCCTTCGCGATAGAACATGAGGAAGAACGACATATAGACCAGTGCCGAGCCCGTTTCCTTCTGCAGAACAATGCAGCACATGGGTAGGATGATGATGCCACAGGCAATGACAAACTGCCGCATGTTGTGGAGCGAAAAGCCGTAGGAACTCATGAATTTGGAGATGCATAGCGCCGTGGCAAACTTGGCAAACTCGGCAGGTTGCAGGCGCAACGGTCCCAGAACAAGCCACGATCGTGAGCCCTTGATCTCGTGGGGATTGAAGATGGTGGCGATTAGCAGCAGGATGAGCGCACCATAGAGCACATAGGCAAACGTGTCGAAGAAACGGTCGTCGAGCAGTAGGATGAACAGACCCAGTACCACGGCTGTGCCAATCCACACCAGCTGCTTACCCGAATTGCTGTCGAAGCTGAAGATATCGGTTTCGCCAAAGGTGTAGGTGGCTCCGCACACGCTGATCCATCCGAAGGCCAGCAGCATCAGATAGATGCCGATGGTCCACCAGTCGAGTGAGCGCAAGACGCCCGGTTGCTTATCGTTCGGTTGTGCCATAGGAGATGTGTCTGCTTTGGAAGGAGGCAGCGCGGCTCTCGGAAGCCGACGACAGACTGCCGTTGAGGTATTGTTCTATCATCAGTCCGCCGATAGGAACGCCGAACTGTGCGCCGAAGCCGCCGTTCTCCACGTACACGGCAATGGCAATCTTGGGGTTGTCCATTGGCGCAAAGCCCATGAACACGGAGTGGTCGTGGCCGCGGTTCTGGGCCGTTCCCGTTTTTCCGCACATGATGATGTCGGAGCGGTTGAGGGCTTTACACGTACCGCCCATGACCGACGAGCGCATGCCCTTCACCACGTAGTCGTAGGCTTCGCGGCTGGCCTTGGTGTAGTGGCGCTCAGTAAACTCCTTGCGCAGTGGCTCGCCTTTCACGCTTTTCACCACGTGAGGCGTGTAGAAGAATCCACGGTTGGCGATGGTGGCGCCCAGATTGGCAATCTGGAGAGGAGTGAGGTTCACCTCGCCCTGACCGATGCTGATGCTGATGACCGTCAGTCCGCTCCAGTCTTTCTTGTAGGCGTTGTCGTAGAAGTCGGCATTGGGAATGAGTCCGCGCTTCTCTCCTGGCAGGTCAATGCCCAGTTTGTAGCCGAAGCCCATGCTCACCATGTAGTCGCGCCATGTGTTCATGGCCTTCTGCACGCTGCCGTACTTCGTCTTGTTGCCCAGCATGTGGTAGAGACCCCAGCAGAAATAGCCGTTACACGAAGTGCTCAGAGCCGGCACCAGCGGCAACGGCGATCCGTGGCCGTGGCAGCCCACGCGCAGGCCTTTGAATACGAAACCTCGGTGGCAGGGATAGGCCGTATGTTCGGGGTCGATGATGCCTTCGGTCATGAAGGTGAGGCCCTGCGAGGTCTTGAATGTCGAGCCCGGCGGGTATTGGCCCATGATACTGCGGTTGAGCAGAGGCTTTTGCGGGTCCATCTGCAGGTCTCTGTGTCGCTTGCCTCGCTGGCGGCCAATCATCAGACGTGGGTCGTAGGTGGGCGACGACACCATGCACAGTACCTCTCCCGTGGAAGGCTCTATGGCGACGATGCTGCCAATCTTTCCCTCCATGAGCCTTTCGCCCAGCGCCTGTAGCTTGATGTCGATACTCAGCTTGAGGTCCTTGCCCGGCACGGGCTTGCTGTCGAGCGCGCCATCCATGTATTTTCCCTGTATGCGTCCGTGGGCATCGCGAAGCAATATCTGGATGCCCTTCTCGCCGCGCAGTTCCTTCTCGTAGCTGCGCTCTATTCCTTGCTTACCAATATAGTCGCCCATCTGGTAGTATTCGTCCTCTTCAATGTCGGAGGGCGACACCTCTGCCACGTCGCCCAGCACGTGGGCAGCGTAGGGATAAACATACTGACGGAGGGTACGGTGCTGGATGTAGAAGCCGGGGAAGCGGTACATCTTTTCCTGGAAGATGCTGAAGTCCTTTTCCGAGAGCTGGCTCATGAACAGCTGCTGCGTGTAGCGCGAATAGCCTGGCAACGCCTTTATTTCCTTCATCCTCTTGATGAAGTATTCCTTGGTGATGCCCAGGGCGCTGCAGAATTCCAACGTATCGAGGCGTCCGCTCTCTTCGTTCATCACCACCATGAGGTCGTAGGAGTGCTGGTTGTACACCAGCAGCTCGCCGTTTCGGTCGCTGATGATGCCGCGGGCCGGAAACTCTATCTTCTTGAGAAAGGCGTTGCTGTCGGCGTTCTTCTTGTAGTCATCGCTCAGAATCTGGAGCGTGAGGAGCCTGATGAGATAGACAATCACCACGACGATAGCCACCCCACCGATTACAAACTTCCTGTTTTCAAGTTCGTAGTCGCCTTTCATTTGTTCCAGATGTTCTCGATGACCAATATTAAGATGAACGTGAGTGCGAAGCTGCTTCCCACGGTGATGAGCCATTGCTGCCAGTTGAAGAAGCTGAAGGCCTCGAGCGCGAAGAAGGTGACGGTGAAGATGACGACCATGATGAGTGCGTAGGTGATGAACTTGCCTACGCCCAGGGTGCGCATAGACGGCACGAGGTCGTCGGCACTGTCGCGCGGAACGAACGGTTCAAGAAGGTAGGGCTGGAGCAGTCCCATCAGTGTCATGGAACCCGAAGCCACGCCGGGCGTGTTGGAGAAGATGTCGATGCACAGGCCGAGGGCAAAGCACCAGAGCAGAATGGCCCACCGTGCCGTGCCTCGTCTGAACGACAGCACGAAGTCGACGAACAGCAGAGGCGTGGCATATCCCAACAGATGGATATGGTTCAGGACAAGCGCCTGAACCAGACAGAAGAGCAGAAACGCCCATACCCGTTTGAAAAAATCGGTCGTCATGTATCTTTCAAGGTTTGGGAGTGGTTTGCGGCTTGATGCTGTCCTCGGCGGCACGCATCAGTTCGATGCGCTCTTTCATGCGGGCGTCGTCGATGATGCAGACGTCGCGCAGGTTGCCGAAGTCGGTGCTCAGCTTGACCTTCGCCCGGTAGGAGAGGCCGTCGCTCGAGTTGTAAATCTTTGCAATGTGTCCGGCCAGCATTCCCGGCGGGAAGATGCTGCTGTAGCCGCTGGTCACAATGCTGTCGCCCTTGCGGAATTTCGCATGACGGGGTATCTCGTCCATGTAGGCTGTGTCGGCCGTGGTGGTGCCTGTCCATCGCAGGTATCCAAAATACCCGCGGTTCTTGATGGCCACGCTCACGTTGGTGTGGCTGTTCAGCACGGGCAGGACAATGGAATAATGGCTCGACACCAGATAGACGACTCCCACAATACCGTTGCCGCACGCCACGCCCATGTCGCGGTGCACGCCGTCGGCACTACCCTTGTCGAGGGTGATGAAGTTGTCTTTCTTGTCGAGCGAATTGGTAATCACCTTGGCCGGGATGAGCTTGTAGTCGGCCAGAAGGCGCAGCTGGTTGTTCTTCAGGAAGTTGCTGTCGCGGGTGAGCACGGCCATCTGCTCGGCCATCTGTGCCACCTCGCGCTCCAGATAGAGGTTGCGCTGCGTGAGCTGCTCGTTGATTTTGGTAAGGCTGAAAAACGTCTCCACCTGAGCGTCCAGCTCATACACCTTGCCAGCCGCGGCATTTGCCGAGGAGACAAACACGCTGCCCTGGTAGCTGTTGAACCGGAAGAGCAGCACAGCGCAGATGACTTCGAGAAGGACAAACAGGAACCAATGGTGATATTTCGCCAGAAATGCCCAGAGATTCCGCATAGCTGTCCTTTCGCCGTTATCTCATCAGGAACGAGAACCTGTCAACGTTCTCCAGTGCAATGCCTGCACCTTTGGCCACGCAGTGCAAGGGGTCCTCAGCCACGATGAATGGGATGTTGATTTTGTCTGTCAGACGTTTGTCGAGACCGCGCAGCAGTGCGCCGCCGCCAGTGAGGTAGATGCCGTTCTTCACGATGTCGGCATAGAGCTCGGGCGGTGTGTTCTCCAGTGCGTTGAGCACGGCCGTCTCAATGCGGGCGACGGTGCGGTCAAGGCAGTGGGCTATCTCCTGATAGCACACAGGCACCTCCATAGGCAGTGCGGTAATCTTGTTGGGGCCGTGAACCACGTAGTCCTCGGGCGCATCTTCGCCCAGGTCGGTGAGTGCGGCGCCAACGTTGATCTTGATGCGCTCAGCCATGCGCTCGCTCACCTTCACGTTGTGCTGACGGCTCATGTAGTCCTGAATGTCGGCGGTCAGGTCGTCGCCAGCCACCTTGATGCTGTTGTTGGCCACGATACCGCCAAGCGAGATGACGGCAATCTCCGTTGTGCCGCCGCCTATGTCTACAATCATGTTTCCCTCGGGAGCTTCCACGTCGAGGCCGATACCGATGGCTGCTGCCATGGGTTCAAAAATCAGGTAGACGTCGCGTCCGTCGGCATGCTCGGCAGAGTCGCGCACGGCGCGCAGCTCCACTTCCGTTGAGCCAGAGGGCACGCCAATCACCATTCGCAGCGAGGGCGAGAACAGGTGCGTTCCCGTGTGCACCATCTTGATGAGTCCGCGCATCATCTGCTCACAGGCAGTGAAGTCGGCGATGACGCCGTCGCGCAGCGGGCGGATGGTGCGGATGCCCGGATGTTCCTTCTCATACATCATCTTGGCCTTCTCGCCCACGGCAATCATCTTGTCGGTGCGGCGATCAAGGGCCACCACAGACGGCTCGTCAACCACAATCTTGTCATCGCTGATGATGATGGTGTTGGCCGTTCCGAGGTCCATTGCAATCTCTTGTCTGAATGAAAAAAATCCCATGTTTCTTTCTGTATTTCTTTTTTTATATGTAATCTTGTAAATCAGGTGCTCAGCTGTTCATGAGCCCAGAGGTTCAGGAGTCGCTCTTCTTTTCCAGATTCTTCGCTATTCCTTCTTCGCTTGTCATTTTTCGAACCATGCGTGGATGGCCGTGTCGTAGTGGCTGCTCACGCCGAAGGCCCTGGTGGCCAGCATGCGTCGCTGTTCGAGTGTGGTTTCGGCTCCCTGCTTGTTCAGGATGTCGAGCAGCACGCCGTATTCGGCTTTCGACGGCACGATGACCACGTCGTTGAAGTTCTTTGCGCCGGCACGGATGAGCGAGATACCGCCGATGTCAATCTTCTCAATGATGTCGGCTTCGCTGGCTCCGCTGGCCACGGTCTGTTCAAAGGGATAGAGGTCTACGATGACCAGGTCGATCTCGGGAATCTCATACTGCGCCATCTGCTGCTGGTCGCCCTCGTCGTCGCGTCTTCCCAGAATGCCTCCGAAGACCTTCGGATGCAGCGTCTTCACGCGTCCGCCAAGGATGGAGGGATACGTTGTCACGCTCTCCACCGTCTTGCATTCGTAACCCAGGCCCTCGATGAATTTCTGAGTGCCACCTGTCGACAGGAACTTCACGCCCTCGCTGTTGAGCTTGGCAAGGAGTTCGTCGAGACCATCTTTGTGAAAGACCGACACCAGCGCGGTCTTCATTTTTTTCGTACCAGCCATAATTTCTTTCTACCTATCGTTTGAAAATGTTCGTGCTTGCAAAAATGTGAATTGGACTGCAAAATTACAAAATTAGCGCGAAACAATCCACAAGTTTACCACATTTTTTTTTCTTTTCCCCACATTATTTATTTATATCAATTCGCCGGCATGTTGCAACGGCCGCGAAAACTCCCAAACTCCTTAGACTTTCGGGATTTGAATAAATGAACACAGAGACTCAGAGGCACAGAGTTTTTCTCTTTTAACAAGAACTCTGCGTCTCTGTGTTCTTTATTCAAACTCCTAAACTCCTTAGACATGCGAAAGTTGAATTATAATAGTTTCTGTCTAAACCTTGCTGCGCGCCACCGTCGTGTGTTCACTTCCGGTTGCATAAAGAAAGTGGGAACAGGAGTCTCGTTGACTTGTTCCCACTTTCTTGTAGCGAGGGTGGGTCACGATCCCACGACCTCCGGATTATGAATCCGACGCTCTAACCAGCTGAGCTACCTCGCCCCGAAATGCCACATCCGAGATGTGGACAACCGGCCATTGCCGAATTGCGGGTGCAAAGGTAATTAAAAAATTTTAATGACCAAAAGAATTGCAGAAATATTTTTGTCAGAACATGGAAAAATTGTACTTTTGTCGCCGAAACTTACCATTTTTTGTCGTTTGCACGTTAAGATTAGTATAACTTATGAAGAAAAAGAAGATAAACATAGAGCATGAGTTGCGATGTAAACATGCCAGCATTATATGGCCGCTGCTCTCTACCGACGCCGGACTGAAGAAGTGGATTGCCGACGAGGTGACGCGCCAGGGAGAGCAGATGACGTTTACATGGGGCGAGACATGGAGCAACCATGAGATCAAGACCGCGCATGTGGTTGAGGAGAGCCGGCAGGAGCGCATCCGCTTTGTATGGGACGATGAGACCGACAGCGACGCCTATTGGGAAATGCTCATCGAGCGCAGCGACATCACCGGTGACTACATACTGGTGGTCACCGACTTCGCGCTGCCGGAGGACGAGGAGTCGTTGCGCGACATCTGGCAGCAGAACTTCGAGCAGCTGCACCAATCCACGGGGCTCTGACGTTGCTACGGCAAATCGCTCTATGTTCTCGAACGTGAATCTACGTAAATCCGACGTTTATTCCTTGCATGAAAGGTTGGTGGTCGGGTTTACGTAGATTTCTTTTTTGGCATGAATGTTTTTGGACACAAAATCGTTTTAAAATCTTTATTCAACTTTCGCAAGCTCCGCTTGCTCTTTGGAGTTTGGGAGTTTGGGAGTCTGGACGATACTTCTCACCACTCACCTCTCACTTCTCACTTCTCACTTTTCACTTATCACTTAAACATCCCCCTCGGGGGCTTGGGGGCTTCTCCTCTTATTTTGCCGTCTTTTTGTTCCTCTGTATCACGATGCCCTTGTAGTTGTCGCCCACGCGCTGTCCGCCGAGGTTGTAGCGCGGTGCGTCGGTGTTGCCGGCGGTTTCTATCTCGTGAACGTCGGTAGGAATCACCACTTCGCAACCGTCGTACAGCTCCCATGAGAAGGAAGTAGTGAGATAGTAAGTCTTCCAGTTCTTCATCCACGCGTCGTGGACATTCTGTGTGGAGCAGACGTTCTGTTCAGAGTCGTTTCCATCGTAAAAAACGTATAACTCACCGCTTTCCGACAGGTTCCTGCGGTCGGGAAGGCTTGCCACCATTTCTTTGATGCCGGCTCCCTTGAGCTTGTTGCAATAGCATGATATCGATATCAGGTTCATGTCGTTTTGTGGCAAGACGAGCCGAGGCAGCTCATTGAAACAGCATTCAAGGTATTCCAGTTTTGAGCAGCCCGAGACAGACAGAGAGGTAAGATCGTTGGAACTGCATCTTAATTCTTTCAGTTCAGCGCAATGCGACACGTCAAGCCTAACGATTTTGTTGACAGAGCATTCTATGTTGGTCAGCTTGGAGTTTGCCGACAGGTCAAGGGCCGTTAATTTGTTTACTCGCCCAGAGAGACATGTCAATTCGGAATTGTGGGAAAGGTCGAGGCTTTCCAACTCGTTAACCCTACAATCCAATGTTTCCAAGTTCACGCAATCGGACAGATCAATCGATTGGAGGTTGTTCCAATAACAATTCAGTTTTTTCAGCGCCCCGCAATCGTAAACTTCCAGGGTTGTCAGCGCATTGTTATCACAATCCAAGCTGGTGAGGTTGGGGTTGGAGCTGACGTTGAGCTCCAAAAGACTGGGGAAGTTTTGCACACTTAAACTCGTGAAGGCGTTACTGCTGCAGTTCAGCTCAATAAGACTAATGCAGCCCTCGACTTTAAGGTCGGTGAGGGCATTGCCGCTGCAGTAGAGTGACCACAGCTGGCTGTTGTCGTTGCATTCCAGGGTGGTCAGTTTCTTGAAACCGGCCACTTCAAGCATCTCAAAATTGTTCTGGTAGCAGTAAAGTTTTTTCAGTTCGGTGCATCCGCTGATGTTGAGCGATGTCAGCGCGTTATTTGTGCAATACAAAGTGGTCAGCTGTTTGTTGTCGCTGCAATTGAGCGTGGTCAGGTTCGGCAGGCTCGAACAAGTCAGGCTGGTGAACTTGTTGCCGGAGCAGTTGATGGTGGCCAGTTTGATGCAGCCGGCGACCAAGAGCGATGTGAGCACGTCGCTATAGCAGTTCAGCGTGGTCAGGTGAGCGCAGTATCTGCAATCGAGCGTCTTCAGTTTCGAGCGGTTCGAGAGGTTCAGGCTCGTGAAACTGTTGCCATAGCACAAAATCTTTTCCAAGTTGGAGCAGCTGTTGATGTTGAGCGATGTCAGCGCATTGCCATGGCAGTCCAGCTTGGTCAGCCCGTAGTTGTTGTTGCAGATGAGTGTGGTCAGGTTCGGCTTTCCGGTCACTTCCAAGGAGGTCAACTGGTTGTATGAACAGTTCACCGATGTCAGCGCGGAGTTTTTGCTGAGGTCCAGCTCGGTGATGTTGTTGTTCGAGCAGTTGAGGGTTTTCACCCATTTCAGGTATTGTAAGCCCTTCATCGAGCTGATGCTCCTGCCGCTCACGTTAAGGTCGGTGAGCGCTTGCGTATCGCTTAGGGTCAGATACATCTTCGGGTACTTCGATGACATGTAGGCTCGGAATTTGTCGTCGGGGAAGAATTCCTTGATGACAAGAACGTCATAGCGGTTGCTGATGACAATGTCGCGGTCGTAGATGGGAGTGCCGTTGTAAAGAATGGAGCTGTGGTTGGGGTCTAGTTGTCCGCCCCAGGGCTTCAATAATGCAGGGTATTTATGTTCATATAACTCATCGCCGCCGTCAAAATAGCCATCACCATTCGAATCCCAGTGTTCGTTATCATATGCATTGAGGAAATATAACGAACTTACTTGGCTGACAATGGGATAACTGCTGTTGTTTGTTGCTTTTAAGGTTAGTTCACAATTGTTGTTAACGTCAATAACACCAAAATTGTGCAAAGCACCTTTTCCTCCGTTAAGTGTGGCAGTAAGGCCTTCGTCGAAATAGATAGTAATCATGGAATTGCCTTCCATGGCATAGCTGTTTGTTGACTTAAGGGTTAACGTTCCTGGGCCTTTTATAAACATGGGTTTCCAATCATCGTCATCTTGATAGCAAAGTGCACTTTTGTTTTTACTTTCAATGGTTGCGCTGCCCTCGATGGTGATATTCGTTTTGTTATCTTTGTTATTAACATTTGCGTCTCGTGTTACCACGGCATAGTCGTCCTGGGAATAGAGGAAGCAGTTTCCCTTGAGCTCCACTTTTAGGCCAGGGCACTTCACGTTGTCGATGCAGTTCTTGCCGCTGCCACTGCGGGTAACCGTGACGTTGGTCAGCGTAAGGGTTTTGGTGGAGCTGTCGTACGTTGCCGTGCCCTGTTCGAAGATGTTGCTCTGGTGGTCAATAGTCCTGCTGGTGCTGCCGTTCACATATACGCCGGCGAAGTAGAAGCCGGTATCTTCAGCCGCAATGGAAAGGACGGAGGCGATGAGAAACGCTAAAAGACATGCCAGGCGCCTGGGCCTGGTGGATGTTGTTTTTGATGTCGATGTTTTCATGATCGTAAGTTTTTAAATGATTATTGCGCTGCAAATATACCAAATATTTTATAAACTGTTGCAAAAACGAGCTATTTTTTTTGTGTGTTTCCTATTTTTTGTACCTTTGCAGCAAATTATTCGTCATAGCGAAAGCAAACATGAATAGTAACAGATACAGACCCCACCCCTGGGTCCTCCCCTTGATGGGAGGGGAGCGCCCTGCGGCTTGCTTTACGGCGGTAGCCACTCCCCTCCCTTCAAGGGGAGGGGCCAGGGGTGGGGTCTGAAACAGTCAGGAATAGAACAAAAGCATGAAACACCACATCACACTGCCCGCAGAATGGGCACCGCAAACCGCCATCCAGCTCACCTGGCCCCATCGCGACACCGACTGGGCCCCAATGCTCGACGACATCCTCCGCACCTATCTCGACATGGCACGGGCCATCGCCTCGCGCGAGCTGCTCGTCGTGGTGACGCCCCATGTGGAAGAGGTCAGGCGGATGATGGCACCGACGGTGAACATGGAGAACGTCGTGTTCCACGCCTGCCCCACCAACGACACCTGGGCAAGAGACCACGGCCTGCTGACGCTCTCCGACGGAACGGCGCTCGACTTCTGCTTCAACGGCTGGGGAGAGAAGTTCGCCGCCGACAAGGACAACGCCATCAGCAGCAGTCTTCATGCGTCGCAACAGCTGCGCCAGCGCCTTCACCTCGGCCGGCGCGAGGACCACAACGACTTCGTGCTCGAAGGAGGAAGCATCGAGAGCGACGGCCACGGCACCATCTTCACCACCACAGGCTGTCTGATGGCGCCTCACCGCAACCAGCCGCTCACGCAGCAAGACATCGACCGCGAACTGCGACGGCGGCTGCGCGCCGACCGCATCGTATGGCTCGACCACGGCCATCTGGAAGGCGACGACACCGACGGACACATCGACACGCTGGTGCGACTGGCACCCGACGACACCTTATTATATATAAGTACCGACGACACCCACGACGCCCACTACGACGACCTGCGAGCCATGGAGGCGCAACTGCGCGACCTGCTGACTGCCAGCGGGAAGCCCTACCGTCTGCTGCCGCTGCCCCTACCCCGCCCCATCTACGACGAAGACGGACAGCGGCTGCCGGCCACCTACGCCAACTTCCTGATCATGAACGGCGCCGTTCTCGTGCCCACCTATGCGCAGCCCGACCTCGACGCCGAGGCCATGGCCACCATACAGAAAGCCTTCCCCGACCGACTGATGGTGCCCATCGACAGCCGCACCATCATCCGCCAGCATGGCTCCATACACTGCTGCACCATGCAGTTCCCCGTAGTCGACGGCTTGCTTTTGTGTTAGGGGTGAGAGGTAAGAGGTGAGAGGTGAGAAGCCCCCCAAGCCCCCGAGGGGGATGTGGGAAACTGAGAACTGAGAAGTGAGAGGTAAGAGGTGAGAGAAAAGCG
>JAEEGF011164131.1_pt1 | contig 17403 bp, 16 predicted proteins | sample 9134171 | NCBI WGS metagenome assembly JAEEGF01 (sample SAMN16246542, study PRJNA631951) | gut metagenome | biome: gut microbiome; feature: rumen; material: AP-attached | host: Bos | place: Iran: Karaj | collected 2018-10 | reverse complement strand
CGAGCGGCTCGCCGCGGGTCTTTCCGCAGCGCGTACAGGCCTCCGGCTCCGTACAGGTAGCCGCGCGATAGGTATGATTGCCGAACACACAGGTAAACAGAAGCAGCGCCGCGACGGCCGCCGCCGCCATGAGTCCGACGCCTGTCCACAGAGCAATGCGTTTCATTTGCCGTACCCCCGAAAAGCTTTTGCTGCAGTATATGCATATACCGTGTGTTTCTATGCTTCTTCGGACGATCTTGCGCCGATCCGCCAAAAAACAAAAAAGCTCCCGTCCGGGAGCCGTCAGACGACGCTTACAGCGCGTGGAACAGAATCAAAACAAAGAACACGACCGGCGCGGCGAAGCAAAAGCTGTCGATGCGGTCGATGAAGCCGCCGTGCCCCGGCAGCAGATCGGAAAAGTCCTTGATGCCCGCCTGCCGCTTGATCATGGAGGCGCAGAGATCCCCGAACTGCCCGGCGACCGTGCACAGCAGCGACGCGATCAGATAGACATACCACGGGATCGGCGCAAGATCCCTGAGGATCAGCCAGGCCGCCATGCCGAGCGCGGTACCGAGGACCGTGCCGGAAACGGCGCCTTCGACCGTCTTATGCGGGCTGATCGAGGGGCAAAGCTTGTGTCTGCCGAATGCGCGGCCGCAGAAATACGCGAAGATATCGCAGCCCGCGGCGGCAAACAGCGTGATCAACAGGACCGGCCAGAACATGGCATCCGGCTGCACGGACAGGTAGCAGTAGCCGAGCAGAAACGCGGTCGGGTACAGGCAGACGATGCCGGAACCGAGCACGTCGCGCATGGTGGTTTTCCGAAACAGCGCGGCCAAAAGACCGAACATGATTACAAGGCAGATCGCCGAAATATGGAACGCGGTCTCGTCCCGAAACCGGAACAGCACGCACAGCACGAGCGCAAGCACGCGCGCGATCCACGGCGAGGTCACAAAGCCCATTTGGTTGAGGGCGTCGGACATCTCGCGCGAGGTGAACCAGATCACGGCATAAAAGAAGCACAGCCGCGTTTCCGGCCCGATCAGCATGCACGGAACGAAAACGGCAAGCAAAGAAAGCCCGGTGATCACACGAACGAGCGTTCCGCTTTTCTTTTTCATGCCCATGCCTCTCCCTTTCCGAAATTCTATCCGCATTACGGACAGTATAACACGGCTTTCTTTATTTGTCAGCCCCTTTTTTCGCGCAGCAGCCGCTTTGCGCGCACGAATCGCAGCCGCAGGAACAGCCCTTGCCGCGTCGTTTACGGCGTATCGCAAAGAACACCGCGGCGCCCGCGGCAAGCAGCACAGCCGCAAGGACGGCCCAATCGACCAGCTTCACAGGCGGAACCCTCCGCCGATGAAGTGTACGAGGAACGACGTTGCCCATGCGACGGCGCATTGGAACAGCACGACGAGCGCCGCCCAGCCGCGGCCGAGCTCACGGCGGATCGAGGCGATCGCCGCCACGCACGGCGTATACAGAAGGCAGAACGTCAAAAACGACAGCGCGGTAAGCGGCGTCAGCGTCGCCTGCACCGCCTCTTTCGAGCCGAACAGCACGTTGACCGTGGCGACCACGCTCTCCTTGGCCATGAAGCCTGCGATGAGCGCGGTCGACATGCGCCAGTCGCCGAAGCCCAGCGGCTTGAAGATCGGCGCGATGAAGCCCGCAACGACGGCGAGGATCGAATCGTGCTGATTCGTGACGATGTTGAGACGGAAATCGAAGGTCTCGAGGAACCAGATCACGATCGTCGCGATCAGAATGACGGTGAACGCGCGGGACAGGAAATCCTTCGCCTTGTCCCAGAGAAGCCGGAGAACGTTCTTTGCGCCCGGCAGACGGTAGTTCGGCAGTTCCATGACGAACGGGACCGCCTCGCCCCGAAAGAGCGTGCCCTTGGAAACGAGCGCAAACAGAATGCCGACGAGGATGCCGAGCACATAGAGCCCGACCATCACGAGCGCGGCGTACTTTGGAAAGAACGCAGCGGAAAAGAACGCGTAGATCGGCAGCTTTGCCGAACAGCTCATGAACGGGGTCAGAAGGATCGTGAGCTTGCGGTCGCGCGCGCTCGGCAGCGTGCGGCTTGCCATGACGCCCGGCACGGTACAGCCGAAGCCGATCAGCATCGGCACGATGCTGCGGCCGGAAAGACCGATCTTTCGGAGCAGCTTATCCATGACGAACGCGACGCGCGCCATGTAGCCGGAATCCTCCAAAAGCGACAGGAAGAAGAACAGCACGATGATGATCGGAAGGAAGCTCAGCACGCTCCCGACGCCCGTAAAGACGCCTTTGATGATCAGCGAATGCAGGACCGGGCTGACGTTCCATGCGGTCAGCGCGTCGTCGACCAGCTTGGTCAGCGCGTCGATGCCCATGGCAAGGAGATCCTGCAGCGCCTTTCCGATCACATGGAAGGTCAGGAAAAACACGAGGCCCATGATGCCGATGAACACCGGGATCGCCGACCACTTGCCGGTGAGCACGCGGTCGATGCGCTCGCTCCGTTTATGCTCCTTGCTCTCTTTGGGCTTGACGACTGCCGCGTCGCAGAGCTTTTTGATGAACGAAAACCGCATGTCCGCGATGGCGGCGGCGCGGTCCAGCCCGCGCTCCTCCTCCATCTGCGTGATGATATGCTCGACCATGTCGCGTTCGTTCTCGGAAAGCTTCAGCGCTTCGGTCACATACGGGTCGCCCTCGACGAGCTTGCTTGCCGCAAAGCGCAGCGGGATGCCCGCGTCCGCCGCGTGGTCCTCGATGAGATGCATGATGCCGTGCAGGCACCGGTGCACCGCGCCGCCGTGCGCGTCCTTGTCGCAGAAATCGGTGCGGGTCGGCTTTTCCTGATACTGCGCGACGTGCAGCGCATGGCTGACGAGCTCGTCGACGCCCTCGTTCTTCGCCGCCGAGATCGGAATGACCGGGATGCCCAGAAGCGATTCCATGTCGTTGATGCGGATCGAGCCGCCGTTGCCGCGCACCTCGTCCATCATGTTCAGCGCAAGGACCATCGGCACGTCCAGCTCCATGAGCTGCATCGTGAGGTACAGATTGCGCTCGATATTCGTCGCATCGACGATGTTGATGACGCCCGTGGGCTTTTCGTTGAGAATGAACTCACGGGACACACGCTCCTCGTCAGAATACGGCGACAGCGAATAGATGCCCGGCAGATCCGTGATCTCGGTGTTCGGATTGTTGCGGATCGCGCCGCCCTTGCGGTCGACGGTCACGCCCGGGAAGTTGCCGACGTGCTGGTTTGAACCGGTGAGCTGGTTGAACAGCGTCGTCTTGCCGCAGTTCTGGTTTCCCGCGAGCGCGAAGGTCAGCTTCGTGCCCTTTTTCAAGGGCGTTTCCGTTTCCTTGATGTGGAATCGGCCCGTTTCGCCGAGACCCGGATGCTCGCGCACGCGCAGCGGCTTCTTTTCCGACGCGGCGGGCGCGGCTTCCATCAGCTTCACGCCGATCTTCTCGGCGTCCGCAACGCGCAGCGTCAGCTCGTAGCCGTGGATGCGGAACTCCATCGGATCGCCCATCGGCGCAAGCTTCACAAGCGTCATCTCCGCGCCGGGGATCACACCCATATCCAGAAAATGCTGCCGTAACGCGCCTTCGCCGCCGACCGTTTCCACGACCGCCGTCTGCCCGGTCTTCAATTCTTTCAGCGTCATGCCGTCTCCGCCTCCGTTCGCCCCTCTTTATCGATGGCAATTATATCGCAAGACGGACGCGGATGCAAGGGAATATTCCCGTCGAAACCAAAAACCGCTCCCGATCGGAAGCGGTTTCGTCATATTTCCCGCGCTCAGTTTCCTGCGGTCGCAGGTGCGGACGGCGAAACGGCCGGCTCGGTCGGCATGACCGGCGCGACCGTGCTCTCCGGCGCCGCCGAAGCGGTCGGCAGTACGGTCGGGGCAGTCGTCGCGGTCGCCGTCGGCTTTGCGGTGGGCGCCTTCGTCGGCGTCGTGCCGTTTTCGCTGACGGTACACGTGCAGCCTACAGCCGCCAGCAGCAGCGCAAGCAGCGGGATCAAAAAGAATCGTTTCATTATGCGCATCTCCTTTCGGTTCTTTTCAGCAGTATGCCCGATTGCGGCGCGGCTATACGCTTGCGGAACGGGGCAGACTGTGCTATACTGCGCATATGAGAGCAAGCGTCGAATTTGTCAAAACCGCATTAAAGGAGCTTTCCGCTTCGCCGAACCGCGCGCTCGGGCAGAACTTCTGCGTCGACGGCGAACGGCTTTCCGCCTGCGTCGATCGCATGACGCTTTCGGAAAACGTGATCGAGATCGGCCCCGGTCTCGGAGGCCTGACCGCACTTCTTCTGGAAAAAGGCGTTTCTGTCACCGCCGTCGAAAAGGACGAAACGATGGCGTCCTATCTTGCCGCGTCTCTTCCGCACCCGAAGCTTGCGGTCGTACACGGCGACGCGCTGAAGTTCGATTACCGCGCCGCAAAGGAGCCGTTTTCGGTCGTCGGCAACCTGCCCTATTACATCACGACGCCGCTTTGCACTGCCGTTCTCAAGACGCTGCCGGAGTCCTTTTACTGCATGGTGCAGAAGGAAGCCGCCGAACGCTTTTTCGCCGCGCCGAAGGACAAAAACTACGGCCCGCTGTCGATCCTTGTTTCCCTGTATTATGCGGCGGAAACGCTTGCCGCATTCCCGGAAGACTGCTTTTATCCGAGCCCGGACGTGCAGTCCGTCTTTGTCGGCATGACAAAAAGGACCGACGCGCCCGACGCCGATCCTTCTGCGCTCTTTGCGTTTTGCACGGGGCTTCTTTCCATGCGGCGCAAGACGATCAAAAACAATCTGAAGGCCTATCCGAACGCGGATGAAGCCCTGCGCTCGCTCGGCATTCCGCCCGAGACGCGCGCGGAAACGCTTTCGCCCGAAACGTTTCTTGCCCTGTTCCGGCTTCTGTAGCCGCAGATCAAAAGCAGCAAAGGCTCGCCGCAAACACTTGCGGCAAGCCTTTTTTGATTTGCGTTGTTCGGAACTACCCTATTCGGCTTATTCCTGTTTTGTGCCGCAGTTCATGCAGAACTTCGCGGACTTCGGACTCACTGTTCCGCAGACCGGACAGGTCCAGACTTCCTCCGAAGCCTCCTTCGGCGGGAACTCCGTCGGCTGCTGAACCGGCGTTTGCTGCTTCATCGGGGGCTGCTGATACTGCGGCTGCGGGGGCTGCCACTGCTGCGCATATTGCTGCGGCTGCGGCGGAACCGGCTGATACTGCGGCTGCTGCCACTGCTGTGCAGGCTGCGGCGGAACCGGCTGATACTGCGGCTGCGGCGGCTGCCACTGCTGCTGATACGGCTGACCGTATTGCGGCGGGACCTGATAGGATTGCGGCTGCTGATACGCAATGCTCTTCGCCGGGACCACCTTTTTGCGGAATGCGATCGCGATCATGGCGAACAGGGTCCCGAGGAAGAGGAACAAGGCTGAGAAAAGGCCAAAGAGGGTATTCAGCACAACGTTCGTACTGGTATATCTGGAAAGCGTGTCGATGTTGCGCGCCGACACATAAATGTACCAGATCGAAATAAACACGATTGCGATGATACCGAGCGGGATCGCCGCGCCGCGCCGTTTCTCCGAATCGTTCAGGAAGCACACGACGGCGGCAAGCGCCATCGCGATCAGTATGACCAGCGTGAAGATGATATACTCCGCATCCGCATCGTCTTCGATATAATGGATAACACTCATGAGCCGGATCCACGCAAGCATCGAGAACCCGACGCCCACAAGCGAGATCCGCTTGACCGCAAACAAAACGGCTGCCGCAGCGATAAGCATCACAAACTCGGACCAGTAGATTCGGAGCGCGTTCTCAAAGGAGATCTCCCCGATGAGGCAAATGATCTCAGCCGCCAACAATGCGGCAAAGAGTCCTCCGAAGGCGAACCGCAGTCCGTTGCTCTTCTTCCCGGCGAACAGCCCCGCCGCCATCATCGCAAAGATCGCGATGGAGTAGACCAGGTCTCCGGCAATCCGCGATATGATGTTCCTCGCGGCTCCGGAGCCGCTGAACATCCACGAATTATCCGACATGAACCGGATGTTGGAAATGATCTCCACCACGCAGATCGCGATGAACATGATCGCCGCGACGATGCGCAGTCCCCGTTTTTGTTGTACCTGTTCCATAACTGCCCTCCCCATCATATGTATCGTTCAACACGTATAATATACAATATCTGCCGCGGAAAGTCAATGAAAAACGTCCGGATCACGTCCGGACGCGGATCAGAAGATCGACGCCGTCGTCGCGGCGGGTCTCCTGAAGATCGGCGGTGACGCCGGAGCCCTCGAGCTGGTCGATACAGGATTTGACGCTGTTGACGAACAGGCGGCAATCGCGCGAGAAGCGCAGGATCCGCATCGGCGCGGCGCCGGGCGCCTGCGTCATCGAATCGACGAGACGTTCCGCGGCGGGGCCGGTCAGCTTGCGCCGCTCGATGAGGTCGATCGCCTGCTGCTGCCGTTCGCTGTCGTTGAGACGCAGAAGCGAGCGCGCGTGCCGCTCCGAAAGCCCGCCGGTCCGAAGCCTTGCGCGGGTCTTTTCCGGAAGTCTCAGAAGCCGCAGACGGTTTTCGAGGTAGGGGTCGTGCTTGCCAAGCACGGTCGAAAGCTGCTCCTCGGTATATGCGCCGTTCTTGAGAAGCGCCTGAAGCCGTTCCGCCTCCTCCAGATAGTGAAGCGGCCGCCGCTGAAGGTTTTCGGACAGCGCGATGACCGCGCAGCGCTCCTCCGTCGCCTGCACCACGATGCACGGGATCTCCTTGCAGCCCAGAAGCCTGCACGCCTTGAGCCGCCGCTCCCCAGCGATCAGCTCGTAGCCTTCCTGCTGCCGCCGCACGACGATCGGCTCTATGAGACCGATCTGCGCGATGCTGATCATCAGCTCGGAGAGCGCCGCACGGTCCGTGCTTTTCCGGAGCCGGTTGGGCACGGTGCGGATCTGTTCGGTCGGGAGCAGCAGAAGACGGCGGTCCGGATCGCGCTTCGGCGGCATGTTCAAAAGGCCCTGTTGAAACGAATACTGCATACGGCCTCCTTTCCGAACCATATCCTACGCCGCGGCGCATGTCGAAAGAAAGGCATGGGACAAAGGTCGAAGAATCGTGACAAAACTCGTGCGGAAAAGATCATGAAAAATGGTTAAAAAAAACGGTTGCAAAATCAAAAACATTTGCTATAATGAGGATGAAATCTTATGAGGAGGTACAAACAATGGCATACAAAATTACTGATGAATGCATCTCCTGCGGCGCATGCGCGGCAGAGTGCCCCGTTGAGGCGATCGCTGAGGGCGACGGCAAGTACGAGATCAATCCCGATCTCTGCATCGAGTGCGGCAACTGCGCAGAGGTTTGCCCGATGGGCGCACCGAAGGCGGAATAATCCGAACGACACAGAAAACGGCTCCCGCGCGGAGCCGTTTTTTTATTGCGGAAAAGCTTCCGGTATGCTACCATATCCGTATGAGACCGCTGAACGAACAGGAACAGAATACCGTCCGCACGCTGCTGACGCGCTGTACCGAAGTGCTCCGGGAAGGCTTTCGCATCGACCTTTCCGGTCAAACGGACGAATGGGCGGCGCTTTTGCGTGCGCTCGGATCGAAGCGGCTTTGCGCATTCTGCGCCGAAGCGCTCTCTGCGGCGTACCGGGATCGGTTCGGCGAAGCGTTTCTGTTCTCCGCGCGCTGTATGACGTTTGAGCTCAGATACCATCTGAACGCATATCTTTGCGTAAAGGGGCTTCGCCGCACGCGGCACGTTTCGACGCTGCTGTTCCGAAAGCCGACGATCGAGCGCAAATGCCGTTCGATCGAGATCGACACGGGCGACGTGTACCGGCTTAGCCAGCGGCTTGCGTTCCGATACTTCTTCGGAATCCGCAGGGTCTATCGGCGGACGGCGCGCGATCCGTATGCAATAAAGCGCGGAAACCGGTATTTCCGCATCCCGTTTTACCGGCTTTGCGGCAAGCGCTGATTGCATTTCTTCGTATAATATGGTATGCTGTTATATTATGAACAAAGGAGGCTCCCATGGCACGCAGGACGCAGAAAGCCGCTAAGCTGACCGGACTGATCGCGGCGATCGTTGTGATCGCGGCGCTGATCATTGCGGTCGGTTCGCTGTGCACCTGTCTTTGCACCTGCGGCGCCTGCGGCAGCCGGTCCTTTGTCTGCGGCAGGCGGCAGACCGAAGCGCCCTTAAAAACGGCGTCCGCTCCGATCGAACGCACGACCGAGTCCTCTCCCACGCCGACGCCGTCGCCTACGCCTACCCCGACGCCCACGCCGACCCCGACGCCTACTCCGACGCCTACGCCTACTCCGACGCCGACGCCCACGCCGACGCCTGTGCCCACGCCGTCCCCTACGCCGACGGTCTATCTGATCATCGACGAACCCGTGGAGCCTGCGCCGACGCCGGCCTCGACGCCGCAGCATATCGTCCGGCCGAAGCAGGTGCAGCTCCGTAACGACGGCACGGATACCGTGACGGTCCTGGTTCTGATGAACGGCTCGGACCTCGAATCCAAGCATCACGAGGCGACGGACGACCTTACCGAAATGATCGCGGCAAAGAAGAGCGACCGCGTGAACATCCTGATCGAGACCGTCGGCACAAAGAGCTGGGCGCCGCGCTACGGGATCGCCTCGGACCGCTCGCAGCGTTATCGCCTGACGGACCGCGGTCTTACGCTTGTCGACGACTCGCTCGGCCAGCTCGATACGACGATCCCCGCGACGCTTTCCGATTTCATCCGCTGGGGCGCGGAAAACTACCCCGCGGACCGCTACATCCTGCTTCTTTGGGACCACGGCGGCGGCCCGGTCTACGGCTTCGGCTACGACGAATATCAAACCTACTCGTCCACGCTGACCATCGACGAGATGCAGATCGCGCTGAAAAACGGCGGCGTCTTCTTCGATCTGATCGGAATGGACTGCTGCCTGATGTCGTCGCTCGAGGTCGCCTGCGCACTGTACGACCACTGCGACTACACGCTGCTTTCCGAAGACTTTGAGCCGGGCTGCGGCTGGGCGTATGCCGAATGGCTCACCGCGCTCGCGGAGGATCCCGCGATCTCCACGCCTGAGCTTGCAAGGACCGTGATCGACAGCTCCATCACCGTCTGCGAGACCGAGCGCAAAAACAGCAGGATGACCCTCGCGTTGATCGATGAATCGTACGTGAAGCTGCTGTTCCCGGCATGGCTGGAGTTCGCCTACGCGAACGAGCAGACGCTGCTCTCCAAAAACTACAGTCAGCTGCACGAATCGAGCGGACGCGCGCATCCGTGCGTTGCGCGGTCGGTCGGCGGCTGGGGCGTCTCCGACGGATATACGCTGAGCGATTACTGCATCACCGATCTTTTGTCCCTTGCGGCGAACATCCCCTCCGCGCAATCCGATCTGCTGCGGGCGACGTACGACACAACGGTCCTCTACTACCGCGCGACGGTGAACGAGCGGACGCTTGCCGGACTTTCGGTGACGCTTCCGTACGGCGACGCGGCGTTCTATAAGACCCTGCAGCGCGTATTCCAGAACGCAGGTCTCGATCGCGACTATATCGCATGGCTGAAAAAGTTCGTCGACGTGGAGACCGCGGACGACTTCTTCGACTTCAGCGACTGGGACGCCTGGGCCGACTACATCATGCAGCATGACTGGGGCGATTGGGTCAACACGCTCTGGGACATCGGCGCGATCGCAGCCGATTGGCTCGACGAGTGGGTCGGCGACGACTTTGACGACTTTCTCGACTGGCTGTTCAGCGAATAAAGAAAGGAATTTCCATGAAAAAACGCTTTTTGATCCTGTTTCTCCTTTGTCTGATCTGTCTGCCGCTTGCCTGCGCAAAGCAGCCGGAGCCCGCGCCGGAACCCGCGCCCGCCGTGACCGCGCCCGCAGAGCGCGAAGTGAAGCTGAAGCTCCCGCTCGGCTCGCGAAACGACGTCGTCGAGACAATCCCGGCCTACACCGCGGGGTTTTCGACGGCGAAGAATGAGATCCTGTTCTATACGGTCGTAAGCGACGATATGCGCGTCGCCGAGGGCGTATTGAAGAATGACGGCACGCTGTACGTGATCGCGCACGGCACGGGCGAAACGAAGCTCACCGTCACCGCGAAAACGCTGTCCGGCGAGCAGGCCTCCGCGTCCGTCTCCGTCACCGTGCGGGATTCGCGGCGCACGCTTGCGCTGATCGTGCTCGGCGTGCTGGCCGTCGCGCTGCTCGTGCTGCTCGGCAAGCCCGCCGCAAAGAAACAGGAGGCAACGGCCGGAGGCGCCGCGGCTAAAGAAGCGGAGCCGAAGACGCCCACCGTGATCTTTGAGGAGGAACCGCAGACGCCCACCGTGATCTTTGAGGAGGAACCGCAGGCGCCCACCGTGATCATCGAGGAGGAGCCGAAGACGCCGACCGTGATCTTTGAAGAACCGAAAAACGATCCCGAAAGGAGTTAACCCATGATCCGGGAAACCGTAGAACGCTACCGCGCATACCTTGACAAACTCCGCGCCTATTCTCACGCAATGGGGCTGATGAGCTACGACATGAACACCGTGATGCCGAAAGGCGCGGGGCCTGTCGTCGGCGAGACCTTCGGTGTGCTCAGTGAAGTCATGTATGACAGGATCACCTCGGAGGAGACCGAAGCGATGCAGAAGGAGATCCTCGATCATCGCGACGAGGTCGATCCCGCCATCGTCCGCACGGCCGAGCTCGCCATGGAAGAGCGCGAACGCATCGCCTGCATCCCGAAGGACGAGTACGTACAGTACACGGTCGATCAGACGACCGCCGATCAGGTCTGGCACGAGGCGAAGCTCAAGAGCGATTTTCCGATGTTCCTGCCGCACCTCGAGAAGCTGGTCGCGGCGCAGAAGCGCTTCGCAAAGTACTATAAGCCCGACGCGCCGGTCTACGACACGATGCTTGACGCGTATGAAAAGGGGCTGAACACCGAAACGCTGGACAGGTTCTTCGCAACGGTGCGCGAACGTCTCGTGCCCGTGATCGCGAAGATACGGAATCAGCCGGACGTTTCCTTCCTGCATCGGCACTACCCGATCGCCGATCAGCGGATCTTCTCGGACTATCTGATGGACGTTCTGGGGCTCGATCGGAATCACTGCATCATCGGCGAGACCGAGCATCCGTTCACGACGAGCTTCACAAAATACGACGTACGCATCACCACGCACTACCACGAGGACGCGGTCGAGGCGTCGATGTACAGCGTTATCCACGAGGGCGGCCACGCGACCTACGAACGCGGCGTCGCAGACGAGATCGCGCGGCTCCCGATCGGCGGCGGCGTTTCGATGAGCGTGCATGAAAGCCAGTCTCGCTTCTTCGAGAACATCATCGGCCGCAGCGAGCCGTTCATCGAGGCGATCTTCCCGAAGATGCAGGAGATCTTCCCTGAGCAGCTCAGAGACGTCACCGCGCACGAGTTCTATGTGGCGGTCAACAAGGCCGAGCCGTCGCTTATCCGCACCGAGGCGGACGAGCTCACGTATTCGCTGCACGTCATGGTGCGTTACGAGCTTGAAAAGCGGCTCTTCAACGGCGATCTCGAACCGAAGGATCTGCCCGTAGAATGGAACCGCATGTATAAGGAATATCTCGGGATCGACGTACCGGACGACCGCCGCGGCGTGCTGCAGGATTCGCACTGGGCCGGCGGGCTGTTCGGCTACTTCCCCTCCTACGCGGTGGGCTCGGCCTACGGCGCGCAGCTCATCAAGCGCATGGAGCAGGATCTCGACGTATGGAGCTTTGTTCGCGCGGGCGATCTCAAACCGATCGTTGCATGGCTCACCGAGCACATCTACCGCTTCGGCTGCATGAAGGAGCCCGGCAAGCTGATGGAAGAAGCCTTCGGCGCGCCGTTCGATCCGACATACTATACGGACTACCTGACGAAGAAGTTCAGCGAGCTGTATCATCTTGACTGACGGGAGGCTTCGATGCTGAACGGCTATCACGACGAATCAGACGGTAAACGGAAATCAACCCGTCCGCGATGGAAAAAATGGGTGCAGTACGGTTTCATTCTGATCGGCGCATTCCTGCTCTTTCTTTCGTTCGGCGGCATGATCCATTATTTCAACGGCAAGAAGACGCTTGTTGAAACGAAGGGCATGATCGTCGATTTCAATGACGACAGGTATCCGATCCTGGAATATACGGCAGACGGAAAGACGTACCGCTTCCTCGGCAACAGTATGTCTTCGGACATGGAGCTCGGGCAGGCCTTTGACATCCGGTATGATCCTTCCGATCCGGCACACGCGCATATGCGAAGCAGCGACTACGGCACTGTGATCGCGGTCGGCGTGTTCGGCGTTGTGTTCACGGTGATCCCCGTGCTGATCCTGAGGAACTGGAAGAAAGACGATCAGCGCAGAGAAGAAGCTGCGGCAATGGCGCAGTACGACGGCGAAGCAGTGGAATCGGTTCCGGCTGCCCCGGTTCCGGAGCCCACACTGTTCGGTAAGATCCTCATAAATCTGTTCTTCTATCTCGGGCTTTTTTTGCTCGGACTTGCCGCGCTCTTTTTGATCCTGAAGATCGTCGATTGGGAGAATAACAGCTTCATTCCCGTGCTCATACTCGGCTTTATCGGCGCAGTACACACGGGAATTGGATATATGATCAGAAAGATATTCGGGCGAGCCTGAAAACGGCGGCATAACAGCGTATCAAGTGTGACAGGAGATTCTTATGGCAGAATATTACAATATCGACCCGAACAGCGATGCGGGCAAGTCCCTGATGAAGATCATCAAATGGATGCTGAACGGCATGATCGCGCTCGGCGTGGTTTTCATCGTCGTCGCCGCCGTGACCCTTTTTACGGCGCTTTCCCGCGGCAAGGACCTCGTGGAACCGCAGGGAACGATCGTCGGATTCACCGCAAGCGGCGCGCCGACCGTGGAATACGAGGTCGACGGCGAGACCTACCGGTTCGTCTCCAACGTCTCCAGCACCGCCTTCCGGCAGGGACAGGCGTTCAATGTGCAGTATCCGGCCTCCGATCCGGCAGGCGGACGCGCGGCGTCGGGCAGATTCGTCGCGCCGATCGTATTCGGCGCGCTCGGCGCGGCCTTTACGCTGCTCCCGCTGCTGCTCAAATGGATCTTCGGCAAGGTCTTCGCACCGTCCTGGTAAGCTGCGGAAGAAACCCCGCCCTCCCGGCTCTGAAGCGAACGTACGAAAAAACGGGAAGCGCAATGCTTCCCGTTGTTTTTGTAGTTGTTATTATTTTCCGGAGATCGTGATGCCGTCAACTGCAAGGTACGGCAGGGCAGCGATCCCCATTTGGATCTGTTCTCGGGAAATACCGCGCAGGCGGAACAGCATCTCCGCGAAGTTGCCGCTGATCATGGTCTCCGAAAGCGCGGGACCGATCTTGCCGTTTTCGATCAGGAAGCTGTTCTTTGCGACGCCGGAGAAATCGCCGTTCGGCGCAGGCTGGCCGCCCGAGAAGCGTCCCACGAGAATCCCCTTGTCGATCGATGCGATGATCTCCGAAAGCGGCTTGTCGCCCGGTTCGACGATCAGGCATTCGCTGTCGTTTTTCGCGCGCGAAAGGCCGAGCTTGTTCGCGGAATAGAGACTCAATGCAAACGCGTTCAGCCTGCCGTCTTTGATCAGGTCGTAGTTCTCCGCAGGGAAGCCTTCGTCCGTAACGCGCGGTCCGCACACGATCCGCTCGTCGAGAGGCGCGATCGAAACAGTCAGCCGTTCATCGGCGATCTGCTCGCCGAGCTTCTCCTTCCACGGGCTCGTGCCGGTCAGCAGTCCCTGATCGCCCGCAAAGTTCATCAGCAGACCGCCGATCAGCTCCAGGGAGCACAGCGGCATCAGCACCATCGTACCCTCGAACTTGCCGTTCACGCTTTCGGTCTCGATCTGCTTTTCCACGTTTGCAAGATCGTTTTCGACCGAACCGCATTCGATGAACGGACGGTCAAGGTCGTCCGTCGTCACAATGCTGACGTAGAACGACGTCGCCTTTTCTCCCTCGTGTCCGCTGAACATCACTTCCACGGAGTAATTGCCCTTGTGCGTGGAGAACAGTACGCCGTTCGAATTTGCGAGCGCTTCGTACGTCTCGTTGTGATCGACGATCATCTGTTCCACAATAATCTTCGGGAAGCGGGTCCTGATCGTTTCCATCAGCTCCCTGCAGCGCAGGAACAGCTTATCGAGATCGGGCTTGGTCTCGCCCAACGTGAAGTCCTCGTTTTTGACGACCGGCGCGATGTCCCACGCCTCGTCCGGCGCGGAAGCGGCTGCCGCCGCCATGCACGCCTTCGCGCTCTCCGCGATCGACGCGTCGTCATACCGGTTCTGCGAGATCACGCCGCGTTTGCCGCCCGTGATCGCGCTCATCGTCATCTTTTTGTCGAACAGCGTGCGGAACAGGCTGAACTCACCGCCGTCCACGTTGAACTCGTGCTTAACGGTATAGGTGACGGTGCTCTGACCCTTGTCGGCGCCTTCGTTTATCAGAGCTTCAACAGCTTTCTTTGCCGTTTGTTTCAAGGTTTCGATCATGGTTTTTTCCTCCTTACCGTCCGCCGATGGTGATGCGGCACCGCATCGCCGGTCCGCCCATGCCGACGGGCATCGGCTGCTTCTTGCCGCACATGCCCGCGCTGACCCATGTCATGTCGTCCGAGACCATATCCACGGTCTTGAGCATGTCGAACGCTATGCCCGAAACGGTCGTATCGAGCAGCGCGCGTCCGAGCTTGCCCTTCTTGATCTCGTAACCGAAGGTCACGCCGTACATGAACTCGCCGGTCGTATCCGCCTGCCCGTTATTGGAATCCAACAGGTAATACCCGTCGTCGATCGACGCGATCATATCCGCAAGCTTCGACGTGCCGGGATGCACCGCCGTATTGCGCATGCGGATGAGCGGCTCGTCGGAGAACAGATACGCGCGCGCATTGCCCGTCGGGGTCATGCTGAAGCGCTCGGCGCTGTCGCGGTTGTTCATGTAGCCGACCAGGATGCCGTCCTTGATCAGCACGGCGTCCGTCGCTTCGACGCCCTCGTCGTCGATGTAGATCGGCAGCGGCGCGGGCTTTCCGAACGCGGTGTGCGCAAAGTCCGTCAGGTTCACGAGCTCCGAGCCGACGCGTTTATGAAGATTCGGACCTGCCACGGAACCGCCGATCACGAGGTCCGCCTCGACGGTGTGACCCACCGCCTCGTGCGCAAGCATGCCGGAAAGCTCGCCGCCGAGGATCACGGTCTTATTGCCCGCTTCGGGATAAACGCCCTCCGCCTTCTGCCGGATCCGGTCGTAAAGCTCGTCGATCCCCGCATAGCAATCCTCAGGCTTTTGGAAGTTCCGATCAAACGTGCTGCAGCTGCCGAAGATCTTCATGAGCTCCACGGGCTTGCCTTCGGGCGTCGGATAGTTCATGATCACGATAATGTAGCTTCTGGGCAGAACGCTGTGTCCGTCGCATCCGTTGCTGACGCACAGCAGCTTTTCCATGGAGTCCGCCATCGCGACGACCGTACGGCTCAAAAGATCCGGATACTTCTGCGCGATATAGCTGTCCAGCGCCGAAGCGAACTCGATGTACGTCCGCTGCTCGACGTCGGCGAGCTCGTATGCCCGGATGATCCTGCCGGGCTTCTCCGGGCGGAACAGGCCTTTGCCCTTACCCGCGTGACGCGCAAGAAACGCAGCGTTCTCGCTTGCCGCTTTCAGCACTTCCTTTACTGTCTCATCGGTATACTCCGCCGTGGAGGAAAAGCCGTAAACGCCGTTTTCATACACTCTCGCGGATACGCCGAACTGATCCGTCTGCATATTGTTGACGAGATTGCCGTTCAGAAGCGCGACCTGGCGGTTCATGTTCCGCTGGGCACGCAGTTCCGTATTGGCGCCGTCCGCAAACAGATGCTTTTTGTTTGTCAAAAGATCCTGTATCATCTGCACACTCCTTTTCGTTTTTCGGGTCTCGCACCGATTAAAAACAGTATATCACAGCCAAACGCCTATTGAAAAGTGTTTTTTGGTTGTTTTCACGCAACCGTCGGTTCATTTTGACGGTTGTTTTCACGCAACCGTCGGTCAAGTTTGAAAAAAGACCGCTTCGCGCGGTCTTTTGTGTCGGTCAGAAGCTTCTATAGATTGCAAGGATCAGGGCATCGGATTCATTGAGGAGGCCCTGCTTCATGTCCGCGTTGATGCGGGCGAAGGCGGCGACGGCGTTCTTGAGCTTTTGGAGCGGAAGCTTCTGCGCGTTTTTCAGCGCGATCTCCGCCGCCTTCGGGCTGCCGCCCATCGCTTTGATGATCTCCGGCCGCGGACGTTTTGCTTCGAGCATCTCTTTCGCGATCAGCATCTGCTTCAAGCGGCCCTCGAGAAACGCCGCAACTCTGAGCGGGTTCTCCTGCCCGTCGTTCATCGCCTCGGTCAGCATGCGCATCGCGGTTTTTTTGTTGCCGGCAAGGAGCGCGTTCAGCATCGGAAAAACCTCGTATTCGACCGAGGGCGTGACGACGAAGCGCAGCACGTCGCGCGTGACCGCGCCGCCGTTTCCGACGTAATCGCAGAGCTTGCTTACCTCGTTGCTGAGTCGATACGCGTCCGTGCCGACCATATCGACAAGCTGCGCCGCTTCGGGCCGGTCGAGCCGCACGCCTCGCCTTGCGCAGAGCCGCGCGCACATCTCCTTGGCGCGATCCTCGCCCATCGGATCGAAGGATACATAGCGGTCCTTTGCGGTAAAGAGCTTTGTAAACGGCGTCTCCTTGCCCTTGCCGCGGCGCACGAACAGAACGACCGCGTCCTTCGGCGCAAAGAGCAGGTCGAGCGCGTTCCGCTTTTCGAGCGTCTCGAAAAGCGCCGTGTCGTCGAAATCGGTGAAGACGGCGACGCAGAGCGCATCGAACACCGGCACGGCATGCGCGGCGTCAAGCACGGCGGATGCGTCCGGCTCTTTGAGACGTTTGAGGTTCAGATCGAGAAACCCGGGATCGAGCAGCGAAACGATGCGATCGATCGCCTGCTGCTTTAAAAGCTCCTCCGCGCCTTCGAAAAGATATGCGCCCGATAACGTCCGGGCCTTTGTTTTTTGATAAAGCTCCTGTTCGGTCATACTCGTATTGTACCACACAAAAATCTTTCGCACAATGGGAAAAAAGTCCTTGCATTCCCGAAAGAGTTGTGATATAGTACGAAAGCTAACGGTCCTTCTTGCCTTCAAAAGAAGGCCACAAGTCCACAAGGAGGTGAAATACATGAATCAGTACGAAGTTTTGTACGTGATCAAGCCCGAACTTGATGAGGAAGCGGATAAGGTCGTCATGGATAA
>JAEEGF010605689.1_pt1 | contig 17406 bp, 20 predicted proteins | sample 9134171 | NCBI WGS metagenome assembly JAEEGF01 (sample SAMN16246542, study PRJNA631951) | gut metagenome | biome: gut microbiome; feature: rumen; material: AP-attached | host: Bos | place: Iran: Karaj | collected 2018-10 | reverse complement strand
GTTGTTCAGCGCATACTGTGCAGCTGTCTTTCCGTCAGCCTGGATGACAAACTCTATCTGCACGTCAGCGTTGTTCGTGAGGAAGTTCTTTCCCATGACGGTGCCTCCCACCGACAACCGAGCCGTGTGGAATGTCTCGCGGTTGGCGGGGCTGGTGTAGCTTGTGAAGATGTCACGCAGCTGCTCTGCCAGCGTGTTGCTGTCCACGGGAATCCCCTCTATCTGCCGCGCCACCTCCGATTCATCCTCCGTGTAGAACGCCCACACCTCTGCCGTGCTGTGGCTCTCTTCTTCCGTGAGAATACGGATGACCTTTTTCAGTCTGAGGTATTCGAGCACTTTCTGTACGTCGTTCTTCAGCGTCACCTTCTGTGCATCCACATCTTTCATCAGTAGTGTCGTGATGTTATCCACCGTTGCCGGGAACACCAGCTTATCCACGTCGTTCAGGTTACATATCATAAACAGGACGTCCACGACACGGTGACCGAACTGCGGATCACGCGGGTATGAGGCGATGATGGCGTTGGCGTTGCTGATGGCCCGTTGGCCGGAAGCCATCAAGGAGTTACGGAATGACGCATTATAGAAGGCGTCAAAGGGAATGAACTCACCGATGTTGTCATCTTTGTGGTCTTTCGCCGTGGCGTGTGTCACCTTTATCACCGACCGCTCGTTTCCTTTCACCTCCTTCTCCACATAGCCACGGTCACGGAAGGCCTGGAACACCTGCTTGATCAGTCGGAACTGGTATGGCACAAACGGGTAGAAGTCCACGAACTTCTCCTGTGATGAGAAAGCGTCGTAGCCCGTTGGCAGCTGGAACTGCGTATCGATGGCATTCCGTTTCTCGCTGTATAGCTTGTTCAGCGTCGTCATGCCCGTTCCGTTCTTCTCCAGAATACGCTTCTGTGTGATGAACTCCGGCTGTGTCCCTTCGAGAGACACCTTCACCTCGAAACGTCCCATGATCTTGCCGTAGTCCTCTGTTGTGCTGGCGATGTTACATGCAGATAGAATCTCCTTGAGGTCCTGCTGTGCCGTACATCCCACCCACACCTTATCGTCACATGTCTCGTGCAAGAGCGTCACTATCTCCTGAAGCTGCAGGAGCAGTCCCTTGTTGTCGTTGATGAACTGGGATACCTCGTCGGCGAGGAACAGCAGCCGGTAGTCACGCTGTTGCTTTGAAATGTACTCTTTCAGCTCCTGGCAGAATGTCTGTACGCTCACCACCATCTTTCCTGACTTGATGACATCGCGCACCACATCCGTTGAGAGGTCTGGCAGCAGCTCCTTTCCGATGGCGAGGATGTTGTCGAGTCGTGACACCGCGAGGCTTGAAGCCTGTGTGTGCCAGTCTGCCTTATTTGCCTTCACGCGGTCGATGAACTCCTGGAATTTCCCTGCGTCGTCCAGCACCTTCTCGAAGTGCTGTGCCAGTGCGATGTTGAAGCTGTTATATCCCCGGAACGCATTGAACTGGTTCCAGAACGACTCCACGAATGTCGTGGCATATTCGCCTCGCACGTTATGTACCGAGCCGATGTTGAACATGATGACGTCCACCTTTGCCGTCGTGCTCAGCCATCGCACGATGTCGTTCACGTCACCCTCCGTATAGTTGAATTTCGTCTGCGGGTCAGCGTCTCTCTCCTTAGCCGCCTCTTTCAGACGCTTCAGTGCCTTCTCCTGGTTTTCCTTATGGCTACCGTCGAGGCAGTAGCCGAGGTATTTCAGGAAGTGCGACTTTCCCGAACCGAAATAGCCGTTTATCCAGATGCCGTCGTGCGAGTAGTCACGGTCTTTCACATGAATCAGTATCTCGCACAGTCCGTTCAGTATCTCATCCGTAAAGACATACTCGTCTATTTCTGTCTCTATTGTCTTAGGGTTGAAATCCGTTGCCGACACAGCGGGGTTCACTGTGCGGTCGATAGGTCTCTCGTAAATATCTTTCAGTATCATATTGGTAATGTTTTTAGTCGTTAGCTATTCATTATTATCGTTGAGCAGTATTGTCGCCCTGTATGTGTTCTGGTCATAGAGGCGGTTAAAGAGGCTGAATGAGTTGCCGTCTTTCTTCCCTGGGTAGAACACGATAATCTTATACTTGTTACTCAGGTTAAACCTTTCGTAGTTCACGAGGAGCGTGCTTGTGCGCATGTATGGGAACATCTTCCCCATGCCATAGAAGATAATGAACGGCCTGTTCATCTCATCGTCCTTGTCTTTCTCCTTATGAGCCATGATCTTTGCGTGTATGTGCTCCAGGAACTCCTGGCTGTTCGCCTGTTCCGTCAGCATCTGCTTGGCTCCTTCAGAATCCTGACTGTCTGTGTTCAGCACCTCTTCGAGGAATGTGTTTCCCCAGATCTCATTCTCTTTGAGGAACTGTATGAACTCGTCGTAAATGTCGAGTGCCAGCAGGTCGATGAAGTTCGTCGGCCTCTCCAGCGAGTCCTTCATCTCCCTTATCTTCCGTTGTATCTCATACTCCTTCTCCGGCTCATAGAGGAACACAAAGAAGTTGTAGAACAGGTCACCGTTCTCTGTGTCCTGAAAGCTCGGGTCGGACAGTTTCTTGAAAAGCTCATCTACAGTCATGGCTCATGTGGAATTTTGATTTGACTAAACGGACAGGGAGGTGGTAGCCCAAGAACATCTTCTGGATGTCCACCACATACTTGCCGGTATTACCGAGAAAGTTGATATATATGGCACTGTTCAGGTTCTCCTCCGTGGTGCTTCTCAGCCAAAACACCGGATAGCCGCCATTCTGCTTGTCGTTTGACCCGAAGTCCCTATATCCGGCACCTCTTAGTGTCAGCACGTTGCCGTTGAGACCCACGATTCTGGTACACTCATACCCTTGTGGCCCGGAGACCTGCTGTATGTTGCAGTTCGTTATCAGCTCATACCATTGGTCCTCCGTCGGTATGTCCAGCTTCTTTGCATCCACATACGGCAGATAGGTCGTCTCGCCCTCATGCTGTAGAAAATCCCTTGACCATAATGTGCCGCTGGGCAGTCCCAGGTCAATGAATTTCTCATCTGGCGTTTCCTTTGCACATGGCAGGCTATCCTGACAGTCACTGTAACCTTCACGATAGGCATCGGCATAGACCTTTGCCATTGCCTCCGTGATTATCTCTTTCATGTGCTCTGCCAGATATTTGGCAGCTTTTCCTTCCAAAGTATCCATAAGATTAGTTTCTATTTTAGAGTTTCTTTTATTCTCTGTATCTCGAATATTTCGAGGAAGCACGCCTGTAGGAACCACTCGTCGCCCATCTCTATGAAGATGCGGTATTCGTTGTCCTGTAGCCTTGGTGCCTGTAGCTCTCCATTCTCGTTCAGCAGTCCTGCCTTCCGTAGAAAGGTCAGGAACGAGCTGGCCACGCGGTCTTTCGTCTCTTCGCTCCAGCTATCCACAAACTCGTCATTTGCAGCTATCTCGTATATCTCCGACATCGCATCGTTCTTCGTGACGGTGCGGTTTGCCGACTTCCATTTCTTCAGTGCCACGTTGATGTGCAGGTCGAAGAGGATGCGGTATGTCTTCAGGCATATGTAGTACATGGCCATCAGCTGCTGCTGTCTGCCCATAAGCAGGTATTTCTCCCAGAAGTCCCTTGGCACGGCGTTGTATCTGCGCCGGAACTCCAGTGATGCCTTGCTACGTGATTTCTGTGACTTCATCATCATCACGTTGTTCTCCGACACCTCCTGTTTCATCAGCGTCTCGCTGTCATCATCCATCAGCAATGGCAGACAGGCGTTCATCTCGTCTATCATGAAGCTGCATCCTGTCAGTGCAGCACTGTATATGCTCTTAATCTTCGTCATTATTATTGATTGCGGGTGCAAAATTAGTGTTAATACGCTCACTGAAATTGCGCCGATGAATATTTTTTCAGCGTTTCTTCCATTTCTTCTTTTATTTCATTCCTTAACCGTTCCGGGCTGAGTACCTCCATCCGTTTCCCGTAGGAGAGAATCAGCTGCTTCAGTTCAAAGTTGGGGATGACCTTCAGCATGATGATGGCATTCCCGTCCTTTGTGAATCTCACCAGATGCTGTGTGGGGTGCATCGGCTTCGAGGACACGTAGGGGTACTGCTGTCCGTCCACCTCTATGAGTATTTCTTCGGCCCGTTGCTCGACGCTGCTGATGCTCACGCCGATGACGTCCTTGAAATACTCCTCGAAGTTGTACTTCGTGTTCGGTATGAACTTCACCGTTGCCTTCTGCATGGAGATGATGCGGTCGAGTGCGAAGTTTGTGATGCCCTCATACTTCGGGTTATATCCCAGCACGAACCACCTGCTGTTATATTGCTTCAGGAAGTACGGGTGTATCGTCTCTTCCATCGGCTGCGGGTTGTTATATGGCTGATACTGCACTATGATAGGCTGATGGGAGATGATGTACTCATGGAGCTTTGCGAAGTGCTGCATCCCCTTCAAAAGTGTGTTGTCGTCATAGGAAATGTACGTCTCTGGATTCTTCCCCATGTGTAGTGATACCCTCAGATGGGCGCTTGCCTCTTCTATCCATCCGAAGCCCGCCTGTCCCTTGAAGCGTTCCATCACCTCCAAGGCACTGTACACCTTCATTATCTCTTTCTCTGAGAGAGGGTTGTTGAAGATGGAGAAACCTGGGTCACGGTATGAATAGTACAGATGGCGGCCGGAGCGTCGGCAGTCAATTGCCTGATGCCATCGGTTGGCGATGTCCACGAAGTCCATGCGTATGGTGTTCGGTGATGTCACAGGTCGGAAGCCACGAAGGTCCAGTGCGTCGTTACACTCCTTCATGATCTGCTGGACGGTGCGTCCTCCGGGATGTCTTAGGCAGCGGTCTATCACTATTTCGCGTATTGCTGCGTTCTTTACGTTAGCCATTCTTTCTGCTTTAGGTTCTTTCTATCGCGCATGTACATCAGTATATTACGCGAAAATTTCTACAAATTTACAAATAAAAACGCAAATAGGCGCAAATAAGTACAAAAATTTGTCCCAAAATGCCGTTTTTTAACTTATTTACGCAATTAAAATGAGTAATTCAGCAATTTTGGGGCTAATAAAAGGCTCAAAGAAATGTCTGAATGACTATTTCTCTGAGCCGAAATGGTGCTTTCTTTTCCCGATGGATGAAAGAGGTTACGGTGGGCAAATCCCAGAGGCCTTGGCGAAGCATACAATTCTGCTGCCGTCCTTGCCGTGTCTGTAGATGGTGACGGTCACCCCTGTCTCTGCCTTCGCCGCCTTCTTCGCTTGTCTTAGTGTGTCGAACTCGTGTACGTCGCCGCACCAGTTGTCCATATACCAGTATTTCTTCATAGCTGATTGTGTGTTTATGATGGCAGGCAAGGCTTGCGCCCTCCCTGCCATCGTTTATCATGCTTTATCCTTCCTCACAGTATGTTAGGCATACGCCGTTCTGTACTTCGCGCAGTGTTCTCCAGATGCAGATATGCTCTTGGAAGCAGCACGTCTTGCATTGTTCAAAGTCATATTTGGTACTCATGGCTTATTGTTGTTTGTGGAAGCTGGTGGGACTCCCGTTTCCTTGTCTTACTTTCCCTGTTCGAGCACCTGGTAAACGCTCTCATAGATGCTGTCGATGGAGCAAAGCACGATGTTATGGTTGTGCTGCAGGTAGAACATCTTATCTGCGAGGTATAGGTCCTGGCTGTCTACCAACACCTCGTTGTCGTCATCAAGGTACACCCTGCTCACTTCTATCTCCTGTAGGCTGTCGCCGCCTTCGGGTTCGATGCTGAAGAAAGCATGGTCGGCATTGCTGCCCAGCAAGTCCACCTCTCTCACATCATGGCCTGTTATCAGGTCGCGGATGCCGTCACAAATCTCGTTGTGCAGTCTTTTCTTCCTCATGTAGAAATCAATGTGGTTCATACGTCTCTGGCTGTTTGTATCGCGCCGCCTCCGCTTCTATGGATTATTGTGTTAGTTATCGGCTTTTCCTGAAGAAGCATCCTTTTTACTATTGGATTTTTCCGTCATGTCAGTACGAGCTTTTTTTTTGATGTCATCGACTAATCCGTCATCGCAGAGCCTTTTTACTTGCTTTCAACATAGGAGGGAGCCATATAGGGCGTTAAGCCAAGAAATTACGTCGCTGTTTTGTGGAATACCCCGATTGTATGCAATCTGTGGAAGGCTGCCACTAAAAGAGTAGCGTAATAGCGCAGTGGTTCTTGGTGTCCGTCCGGCTTCCCCTACCTTTGCAAGCTAAAAAGCCTTGCAAGTGATGAGTTCAGTTATAGATGACAAAGTGGTGAGGAATGAAGGTAATGATGGAAATGGAATGTGAAAACAATGGTGTCATCCGAAAGCAGTAACTATTCTTTCGGAATAAAAACAGGAAGCAGAACCTAAGACCTGTCAGCCTTGTCCTGCTTCCCATTGCTGTTGCAAGTCTTAGGGACTTGTCATGCTTCGGTCTCATCGGGTATCTCCGATGGAGCTACCTCTTCCTCGCTATCCGGCTTCCCTGCGTAGAGCTTGTCCAGCGTCAGGCTCACTTTTGTTTGTACCCACTGGAAAAGCTTGCCAAGTGCCACAAGCGTGTCCATGTCCAGGTCTTTGATATTGTCGCCGTCCATGGTGATGACCGACTTGCTGCCGTCGATCTGCACGTTGAAATTGAATGTTGCTTTCATGTCTTTTTGTATTTGAGTTAAACAATGATCCGCATGGTTTTCGTGCGGTGGTGCAAAGTTGTGAAGAAAAACCCGGACGCCCGTTTTTTGATGTGTCAAAGTCTTGATTTAACACATTTATGACCGTTTTGGTCATCAACGTGTTAAATCAAGAGATTGTCCTGCTGATTTTCGCCAATCCCGGCACAAATGTTTTCCTTTGCCCAGTATAACTTTCACCAAAATCAATATTCTATGACAGTATGTATTGCAGAGAAGCCGAGTGTGGCAGCTGAGATTGCCAAGGTGCTCGGCGCACGAAGTAAGAAGGATGGCTATTACGAGGGTAACGGCTATCAGGTAACGTGGACTTTCGGCCACCTGTGCCAGCTGAAGCAGCCCGACGGCTACTATGGCAGCTGGAAAAAGTGGGATATGGCCATCCTCCCGATGGTTCCCCCGAAGTTCGAGGTGGAGCTTATCCAGGACGCGGGTGTCAAGAAACAGTTCAAGGTCATCAAGGACTTGTACAAGGCTGCCGACCTCATTGTCAACTGCGGCGATGCTGGTCAGGAGGGCGAGCTGATCCAGCGCTGGGTGATGGAGCTGGCCGGTGTCCGCTGTCCTGTCAAGCGCCTGTGGATCTCGTCGCTCACCGAGGAGTCCATCCGTCAGGGGTTTCAGAGCCTCTGTGACCAGACGGACTATGACCGCCTGTTTATGGCAGGCCAGGCTCGTGCCGAGGGTGACTGGCTGTTGGGCATGAACGCCACGCGGCTCTACACCCTGAAGTATGGCGGCTACAAGCAGGTGCTCAGTATCGGGCGTGTGCAGACTCCCACGTTGAGTATGATTGTCGACCGCGACAGGGAGATTGAACACTTTATCCCCAAGCCCTATTGGGTGCTGACGACCAAATACCGCGACACCACTTTCACCTGTACCAAGGCACGCTTCGAAACCTCCGAGGAGGGAGAGCAGTGCCTGCAGTCTGCCAACCGCTATCACCTCACCGTCAAGGATGTCCAGAAGAAGAAAGGCAGCGAGCAGCCGCCCCAGCTCTATGACCTCACCTCTTTGCAGGTGGACTGCAACCGTAAATACGGCTTCTCTGCCGATACCACGCTGAAGTGTATCCAGAGCCTCTATGAGAAGAAGCTCACTACCTACCCGCGTGTCGATACCAAGTACCTCACCGATGACATCTTCGAGAAATGCCCTAGTATCATCCACTCGCTGACCACCATCTGTGCCGGTGCCCGTTCTCTCGACGGCCTGGCCTTGGAGAAAAGCCGCCGTGTCTTTGACAACAGCAAGGTCACCGACCACCATGCCATCATCCCCACGGGAGATGTCCGTGGCCTCGCTTCGCTCAATCAGCAGGAGATGAAAGTCTTCGGCCTCATTGTCCGCCGCTTTGTCGCTGTTTTCTGTCCCCCTTGTGAGTATGCCCAGACCACCATTCTTGCTGTAGCGGGTGATGTGGAGTTCAAGGCCACTGGCCGTACCATTCTCAGCGAAGGGTGGCGCATGGTCTATGCTGGCGTCCGTGATGAGCTACAGGAAGATGACGATGCATCCAAGGAGGATGACGCAAATGATGTTCTGCCAGAGTTCACTGTCGGTGAGAGCGGCCCACATATTCCCAGCTTGACGCAGAAGATGACTACTCCGCCGAAGCGTTTCACTGAGGCGTCGCTACTTCAGGCCATGGAGACTGCCGGCAAGCTCGTCGATGATGAGACCTTGCGTGATGCCATGAAGGAAAACGGCATTGGCCGTCCTTCCAGCCGTGCAGGTATCATAGAGACGCTGCTGAAGCGCGGCTATATCCGTCGTGAGAAGAAGAACCTTGTCTCCAACCCTGCCGGTCGTGACCTGATGGATGTCATTCATGCCAAGATGCTGCGCAGCCCGGAGCTGACAGGTCTTTGGGAGAAGAAGCTGCGCGACATCGAACATGGACGTTTCTCCCTGGAGGCTTTCATGGACGAGCTGCAAGCCCAGCTTGTAAGCATCATCAAAGAGGTACAAGCGGACACCTCCGACAAGAAGATTTCTTCCCAGTCCGAGCCAGCTCCCAAGGCTGCGTCATCCCGCAAGTCCTCCTCTGGCAACTCTGCGAAGAAGGTGAAGGTCGGTGACCTCTGTCCTGTCTGTGGCAAGGGCTATGTGCGCAAAGGGCCATACGGTCTCTTCTGCAGCGAGTATAAGAACAACGGATGTAAGTTCAAACAAAAGTGACAGCAAAAGCCCCGTCGTAGTTGTTAAGCTGCGGCGGGGACTTCGCTCTTGTCTGGCTTTGTGTGGCCTCTGTCTTTCCTGTGAGGATGCCAAGCCTGTTCTCATATCTGCTGGTCGTGGTCATGGAACCAGGCATAGTCCAGCCATGAGTCATCGTCTTTCCTCTTGCGGCGACGCTTTTTCTTGTCTTTCTTCTTGCTTCCTCCGAACATTCCGAGGAGAAGCAGTAGCAGTAACAGTTCCATGTTCCTAATATGTTTTTAATTCGACATTTTTGCCTCACATTTGTACTGCAAAATTACAAAAAAAACTCGAATTTACCAACTTTTTCTGCAATTATTTTGTTATTTAAGAAAATATTTATATATTTGCAGCCTAAAATAAACAAATAATTATTGAATTAAATATAAGAGGCCATGAATAAAGAAGCCAGAATCATCTCTTTTGCCAACCACAAGGGTGGTGTTGGCAAGACCACCACTACTGTCAGTGTAGGCAGCATCTTGGCATCCCTGGGCTTTAAGGTCCTCCTCGTTGACCTTGATGCTCAGGCCAACCTCACTGTCAGTCTGTTGAAAGAGGAGCCGGATGACAGCATCTATTTCGCCCTGACCGGAAGAGTCGAAAACCTTCCTGTCGTGGCTGTCACTGACAACCTCTCCGTCGTGCCCTCCTCGTTGCAGCTGGCCACGGCAGAGATAGAGCTGACGGCTGCCCTGTCTCGTGAGCGCATCCTCGCCGGACTGCTGGAGCCGCTGAAGGAGCAGTACGACTTTATCCTCATCGACTGTCCTCCATCATTGGGCCTGCTTACTCTGAATGCCTTCACTGCATCCACTGAGATTATCATCCCTCTGGTCGCTGAGGTTCTTCCCTTCAAGGGTCTGACGATGATCAATCGCTTCACCCAGCAGGTAAAGACACGCCTGAACCCTGCTGCCCATATCTTCGGAATCCTTCTTACCCGTTGGGAGAACACCAACCTGAGCAGGCAGATTGAGCAAGGCTTGCGCAATGAGCTTGGTGATACCGTCTTCAATACCAAGATTCGTAAGAACATCACTATTGCCGAAGCCCCCTTGGAGAGCAAGAATATCATGGACTATGCCCCCAAGAGCAACGGCGCCATTGACTACAAGGCTTTCACCTACGAGCTGCTTGCTCGTTTAGGCATTGCCATTATGTAATCTCGACACCTGTCAACACCTTTAGCATACATACAAATCACAGAAAACATATGAGTAAGTTAAACCAAGACTCCATGGATGCCCTCTTTGGCGGTCTCGTCGGTGAGTCGGCCAAGACGGAGCAGGAAGAAAAGAAACAGGGCACCGCTCCCGCATCAACACCTAACACTACAAAAGAAGTTAGCGCCGGCCGCCGTGGCCGTCCTTCCGGAGTGAAGAAAGAATCCGTCTGTACTATCGTCGATGCTGACCTGATGAACAAGGTACGTGCGATTGCCAAGAAGGAAGACCTTTCCATCACCACCATCTTCGAAGTTGGCCTGAAGATGGCCATCCAGACCTACGAGGCCAAGAACGGCCCCATCCGTGTCAGGCAGAGCAAGAAGAAGGAGATTGGAGAAGTGTTCGGCATCTGAGCATCTTCAAAGCCAGAATACGAACTTCGTCCCTCGTGTTCCTTCACCGTCATAGTCGCAGGGCATGGGGAACTGGCTGCATAGGTTGCTGACTGTCTCTTCATCGAGGTGGATGGACAGCTCCAGTTCTATAGCCATCCGCCTCCTGCTATATTCAAGGTTCCAGATACACTGTCCAAGGACGGCGTTCACCACCGTCTTTATCTCGTCCTGCAGCCTCCAGATGTTGTCGAAGTCAGTCATAGTATTCGATTTGCAGCTCCTCGCTGACGTTGAAATCCTCGTGGTAGCGGTCATCATATTGATACACAATTCGCAAACCACGATAGACAGACGGGACCTTCAGCTTATCTATCAGATGCCACTTCGGTTTGCCAAAGTCATACGATGAACGGTCGAGGATAATGCGATTGGAAGTGTAGTCAAAGTGATAATAGCCACCGCCTATGCAGGAGTCACCGGTCTTCAGCAGGTCTTTGTGTTGGTTGACCATGCCCAAGCGAAACACACCAATTCCCGAGCAGGGCTCGCCTACCCGTAGCCTTTCAAGAGTTATGATGAATTTCGGAAGATTCATAAGGCATGTCCACCAGATACTTTAATGACTTGACCCGTCAGCATTCTCGCCTGCTCACTCGCCAGAAACAGAATCGTTTCTGCAATATCTTCCGGCTGAATCAGTTTTCCCATAGGAATGATTGGAAGAACAGACTGTTCCAAATCGGCGTCAATCCATCCCGTCTGAGTCGGACCTGGCGCAACACAATTGACGGTAATGCCGTACTTTGCCACCTCCAAGGCTATGCTGCGGGTAAGTGCTTCAAGTGTAGCCTTACTTGCTCCGTAGGCTATCTGCCCGGCAAAAACCTGTGATGCATCGGTTGAGATATTGATGATACGTCCATAATCACCACGATGAATAATCATCTCCCTTGTCATCAGGATGCTTCCACGGACATTGACCGCAAACGTGTCATCAATCACATTCTGCGTGATTTTCTCTATGGTGTCAATACCGTCCATGTCACCATCAGCCGCGTTGTTGACCAGAATATCGACCCTTCCGTATCGTTCAAGGACTTTCGAATAGATTTCCTTTACAGCTGCTTCATTGGAAATGTCGCTTTCCAGAACCACATAGTCAGCATTCATTTCCTTCAGCCTGCTCTCAACACGATCAGCATTCCCTGAGTTTGCCTCGAAATACCTGTCCGTACCGTTTTTGTCAGTCTTCGATTGGTCAAACTGCCTGAGGATTCTCTTGTATACCAAGACCACCTTTGCCCCTTCACGAGCAAAAGCTAATGCCGTCGTCGCTCCAATCCCCTGTGGGTTATTCGCTCCTGTAATCAGAGCTACTTTATTCTTAAGTCCGTAGTTAACCATATATTTACCTTCCTACTCCTCCAGATAATTAACCTTTTTACCTGTCTTCTCTGCGTATGCAATCTCCCTTTTAGTGCTCTCCCCGATATAGCCGCCCACATTGATAACGAATATCTCGTCAGCCATATCAATCTTTCGCAGGTGCATGTCATCGAGCATTTCCTTTACCCCTGGTTTCCAAACCTCCCCGTCACCTGAATGGCCGAACAACCCGACGCTGATAACAATGCAACCATCTAGGGTAAGACGTTTCTGAGTCTCAAGAAAATGTTCTTTGAAACGTGTGCTACCGCAAAGGGTGATGATTTTGTAATTCTGTATCATAGTTCACGCTTGTCTCTATTGGCTGGGTACATAAAGGCATCCGTCAATCATAGTCAACCGGGTGGTAATGCTTCGTGCTGCATGAGTTGTGCATGCGAGTGAGGTCGTGCTGAGCCTGCGCCGTGAAAGAGTTCCTTCGAACAGAGTGCCGTCGGCTCCGGACAGCGGCCATAGATGGTTTCCAGTTCGCCCTACGAAAGCGGATGCCAATATTATATCAAACCAGCTCAGTCTGGAAATTCAGGGACTGTATCTCTATGTCGAGCTTGCGCAGCTGTGCCGAATACTCGTCAATCTGCTTGCTGAGAGTCTTCACGTCGATGACGGTCACCATCTTGATTTCAGAACGGGAATAGCGATCCTGGCCAGAGGATGCCGTGTCGAATACGTTGCGAAGGGTGCTGATGCGCATGGTCAGCACATCTTTCTGAGCCATCAGCTCGGTGAGCGTCCTGCCCTCGCTGTTCTTTGTCTGCATATTCGTGGCGTTGATATGCCAGATGATGTCCTGTAACTTTGTAAGGCAGCCGTCGAGTTCTGTCATCAGCTCCTTCGGCTGTTCCTTCGGCTCGTCACCCTCCTGTACCTTTACGTTGTTCTGTATGCGCTGTCCCAACTGTTGGATGCGCTTCTGTAAGTCCTTACGGATACTTAATGCTTCTGCTAATTTCATATTCCAATTCGTTTTTATTCTATAACCGTCATTCTCATTTCAATGTCATCTACTGGTCTGTCAGCTCGTCCTGTAGCAGTGCCTTGTATCATTTCAACCACATCAAGACCTTCCTCGACCTCTCCGAAAACAGTATATTGACCGTCAAGATGGGGAGTACCACCAACTGAAGAATATATCTTCAACTGATCATCGGTAAAGCCAGACTTTCCGACCTTACTCTCAGCTTCCGCAGCCAGTTTGTCTTGCAGTTCTTTGAGTCCAGCAAGATTGCGGTCACGGCGCAATTGGATAATCTCAGCACGATGCTCAGCTATAAGGCTGTTAAACGCCATCTGTACTTTCTGCATCCTCAACTGTTTGGAGAACTGGCGAAGCTGTCCCTCATTATACACCTGTCCCCAGACGATATAGAACTGAGAGCCACTACTGCGACGCTCTGGATTCACCTCGTCACCTTGCCTTGCAGCGGCCAATGCTCCACGTTTATGGAAAAGTCCGTCCTTTATCTCGGCTTCAAGGGTATATCCAGGATCTCCCACACCAAGCATCTTCCCGGCAGGTGCGCCCTTGGAATCAGGATCTCCACCCTGAATCATAAAGTCCTTAATGACACGGTGGAAGAGAGTACCATCATAGTAGCCCTCCTTTGCCAGTTTCAGGAAGTTGTCACGGTGGATGGGAGTCTCGTCATATAGGCGAACTACGATGTCGCCAAGCATTGTTTGAATCTTGACTTTCATACTCCTATTTGTATTTTTGGAAGTTATACTTAGCCCTTAGTTCGGCTTTCTTCTCTTCACTCTGACTGGTGAAATAACCTTTCCAGCCTGGGCAGAAATTGATATGCCAACGCCAGAACTTACCTAAAAGCGAATTGGGCTTCTTGTCATAGTGTGCCCTAAATTTGCAGTTCTCACAATTATGTGCCATACTATTATTCGTTGAATTTGCCGACAAAATTACACAAAAATAGGGAAAAACATTCAAATCTGGAGTAAAGATGTGTTATTTTGGCAATTTTCTAATGAAAATTGAGTAATTTTGTAGCCGCTTAGAAACAAATGAAACCAATATGATAAACATGATTATTGACAACGACAAGACTTTCGTAGAGCTAAAAAGCTACAAGAATTTAGCACGGACAAGTACCCAGACAAGAAGCCGATGCAGCAGCGCCTGAAGGAGATGAAGAAGAAGATGCGCCACATGTGGCTGATGAATTCGAGGAAGCGAGAAGGGACGGAAGGTGAAATTCTATGGGAATTGGTCTAGAATATAAACAATAATTTAGTGTAGTATATTTACTGAATTTAGAAATTATGAAGTATATTTTCTTTGATACTGAGACAACTGGTCTTCCACATGATTACGATGCCTCATTCACTGATATTGATAATTGGCCGAGATTGGTTCAATTGGCTTGGATTGTCTATGATAAAAGAAACGTAGTCGTCCAAAAAAACTTTATAATAAAGCCTATAGGTTTTACGATTCCCAAATCAGCAACAGATGTTCATGGTATTTCAACAAAGAAAGCTCTTGAAAGTGGGCATAAGATTGAGAAGGTCTTAAATGAGTTTTTGGAAGATGCGCATGATATTGATGCTATCATTGGTCATAACATTGGATTCGATCTAAAAGTTGTTCAGTCAGAGTTATTTCGATTAAGTATTGATAACGACCTAGAGCATGTGGATTTAGTGGACACGATGCATCTTGCTACTGACTTTTGCAAGATACCAAGCAAACAATATGGTTATCGCTACCCTAAGCTGATAGAACTATATAATAAGCTCTTTTCTGAATCTTTTGATAATATGCATGATGCCATGGCTGATATTGAAGCTACGGCAAGATGCTTTTGGGCTATGCTTGACCGTGGCATCATTGACAAAGAAGAATATCCATGCCTTCTTTCTGAACAAGAGAAAAGAGAATTGGCGGAATCATACAATAAGCAAGCAATAGAAATAATCTGGGGTACTCGTAAAGGTACAGACCAAAATGCAGAAGATTTGTATCTTAAATCTGCCAAACTTGGGAATACTGAAGGTATGTACAAGGTTGCTCTCAAAAATATAGGTAGCATTGTGTCAAACAGAAAGGATTATGATACTGCTATATATTGGCTTGAGAAAATAGTTCAACTTTCGAAAAAGCAGAAAGTAAGTTGGTATAAAGAAGCCCTCTCGGATTTAATAAGAATCTATAAAGATTTAGGTAATAGCGGAATGGTTGCAAAGTACCAACAATTATTAGATGCAGAAATAATCAGGAAGAAAAAAAGAATTGTTGAAAATTCCGAGAAATCTGAGTCTGACTTTTGTCAATTGGTTTGGTCTTTGTATGAAGGAAATAATGGGTTTGCAAAAGACAGGGAACGCGCCTATAAACTAATGGAGGAAGGAATAGAAAGAGGATATCGCTCTTTGTTCTGGATGTATTCAAATTATTTGCGTGAGAAAGGTGACGAACGATTTTTTGAATATCTGATTGAAGACATAAAAGACACTGAGAAGAAACTTGAGCTAGAGTATTCTTATATGAAGTCATCATATAACAAACGAACAGCTAATTACATGCAGGCTGCTCATAAAGATTTTTGGCTTACAAAGAAGTATCGTTTAGTAGCAGAAGCATATCTTAAAGGGTTCGGTGTCAAACAAGACATTAAAGAAGCAGAGTCTTATATTTGGAAGGCTTTAAGTTGTGACAGCAGAGATTATGAGACCACATTCCTGCTGGCCAAATTATGTAACGGAGAATATGGCGAGAGCTATATAAATTATAATATGTCAATAAGTAAATTAGAAGCTTTACCATTAGAACAAATGGAAAATAAGTATCCTTATGCTCTGCTTGGTGATGCGTATATTGGCAAATCTTTGAGGTTTTTCTTCAAAGCAGGGAATTGTTATGAAAAATATCCAAATATCGATAAATATGAATCTCCATTGAGGAAGCGTTATTGTCAATATAGAATAGTTTTGGGAGGAATCTTGGCCTTAATCTTGTTTATTCCAATCATACTAATAATAATTTCAAATATATGAAGAGTTTCAAATCAACTGCGTGGCTATTGCCACAACCCGTGCTGATAATCGGCACCTATGACAAAGATGGTAAGCCTAACGCCATGAACGCTGCCTGGGGCGGCCAGTGGGACATGAACGAAATCATCATCTCTCTCGGAACGCATCAGACAACGGACAATCTGGCTGTAAATCCAGAGTTCACAGTAGCTTTTGCAACTGCCGAGACGATGGTGGCCTCTGACTATGTAGGCATCGTCAGCGGTCGTAACACTCTTGACAAGATGGAGAAGACTGGCTGGACTATTGAAAAGGCTCCTAACGTGAATGCTCCTGTGTTCAAGGAGTTTCCGATGACGCTTGAATGTCGGGTTAAGCAGAAGATGGACGAGAGCGAGACAGGCTATTATCTCGTTGCAGAAATCGTCAATATCCTCTGTGATGAAAAGTACCTGGCAGAAGATGGCAAGCCCAATGTGGAGAAAATGGATCTTATCACCTTCGACCCGGTACACCACACTTACATTCAGTTGGGAAAGACTGTTGGTAATGCTTTCTCTGATGGCAAACAGTTGAAATGAGCTTCATCAAGTACATAGCAGACGAGAACCACTACAAGGAAGTCCTGTCCCTGGTAAGCAAAGCCAAACAGACTGTGTGGATTGGAACGGCAGACATCAAGGACCTGTACGTTGATGATAAGCCATTCCTTTCCCTCATAGCCTCGTTACTCAAAAAGGGTGTGGAGGTTAGGTTGATTCATGCCAAGGAACCAGGGACAGCTTGGAGGGAGGATCACGAGAAGCATCCTATCCTTTATGATGGTATGGAGCGTGTGCTGTGTCCCAGAGTTCATTTCAAACTCATTATCATTGACTCTACCATTGCATACGTCGGTTCCGCTAACTTGACTGGCGCAGGGATGGGAATGAAATCGCCACGAAAAAGGAACTTCGAGGCAGGAATCTTGACCGATGACCCAGAAATGGTTGAAGCAGCCATTGAGCAGTTTGATAATGTATGGATAGGCAAGTTCTGTAAGGAATGTGGCAGAAGAGAATATTGTTCAGACCCAATTAAGTGACATTTTATGAAGTGGATTGTATTATCAGATAATCGGAGCAATGACAGCCGTCTCTCTACAGAGCATGGGCTTTCTATCCTATTGGAAACAGAACGACATAGGATTCTGCTTGATACTGGAGCAAGTGATGTGTTTATCAGAAATGCGGAAGTGTTGGGTGTAGACCTCAGCATTGTGGACTATGTTTTCATTTCTCACGGTCATAGCGACCATGCAGGAGGCTTACGGTATTTCTTGGAGCAGAACCAACGAGCCAAGATTATTGTTTCACCTGATACTATGAGTGGAAAGTTTTACTCCAAAAGAGGGAATCTGCATAGCATAACGACGGTGTGGCCAAAGAGCATAAAGGATAGGTTTGTTACTATAGAAAAGACATGCGAGATAGCT
>JAEEGF010508667.1_pt1 | contig 17407 bp, 15 predicted proteins | sample 9134171 | NCBI WGS metagenome assembly JAEEGF01 (sample SAMN16246542, study PRJNA631951) | gut metagenome | biome: gut microbiome; feature: rumen; material: AP-attached | host: Bos | place: Iran: Karaj | collected 2018-10 | reverse complement strand
AGAGAAGGCGCTTCATATACTGTGGATACTATCCGGGAAATAGCATCGACTATGAATGAAGATGACCAGCTGTATTTTCTAATGGGCTGGGACACTCTTCTTAAATTCGGATTCTGGAAGGAACCCGAAGAGATACTTAAACTATGCAAGCTCATTGCATTCCCCAGACTTGGATGTGAAGTTCCCACCAAAGAAGTATTGGATAAAATACTTCCTGATCTTTATGAAAAAACGATAATGTTGGATGAGCAGTTCATCGATATTAGTGCTACAGCAATACGTGACAGTATTAAAAACGGAGACAGCATCCGCGAGTTTGTTCCCGATAAGGTAGCAGAATATATCGAGATGCGCGGTCTTTACAATTTCTGATTTTTTGTCAGAAAAAATTCTGTATTTGTTGAACACGACGCCTATTTGTGATAAATTCACGTTACTACTTTTTCAAGTAAGGTTTTATTCAACATTAGGAAAGGCAAAATTATGAAAAAAATATTATTCCCGTTATTGGCTCTCGTAATGATTTTGGGTATTACCGCAACCGGTTGCGGTAAAAAAGAAGACCTGGTAATGGCTACCAACGCATCCTTCCCTCCATATGAATACTATGAAGGCACCAAGATCGTAGGTATCGATGCTGAGATCGCTGAAGCAATCGCAAAGAAACTCAAAATGAATCTTGTCATCGAAGATACTGAATTCGGCTCCATCATTGCCGGTGTACAGAGCGGCAAATATGATTTCGGTATGGCTGGTATGACTGTTAATGATGAACGAAAACAGTCTGTTAACTTCACCACCACCTATGCTACAGGCAAACAGGTAATCATCGTTAAAGAAGGCAGCGCCATCAAATCAGTCGATGATCTGAGCTCTTCTATCAAGATCGGTGTCCAGCAGGATACCACCGGTCACATTTATTGTGAAGATGACTATGGCAAAGATGCAGTTGTCGCTTACAAGACCGGTAACGATGCTGTTCAGGCTCTTATTACCAATAAAGTCGACTGTGTTGTTATCGACAACGAACCTGCAAAAGCATATGTTGCACAGAACAGCGGTCTGACTATCCTTGAAACCGAATATGTCATTGAAGACTATGCAATCTGTATTGCAAAGAACAACACGGATCTTCTTAATAAAGTCAATGATGCGCTCGCCGAATTACAGGCAGACGGCACTATCAAGTCCATTCTTGATAAATATATCAAGGCATAACTGATTTAATCGCTTATAATAAGGTACGCATGTATGTATAATATGTGCGTACCTTATTTTGGATTAGAGCCATGGAACTGACGTTTAAAGAAAAACTGATAATGTGTTTTATAACAGACAACCGTTGGGAAAGGTTCCTGACAGGGCTTGGAAACACGCTTATCATTACAGTATTCGCATTGCTGCTTGGTATCACGATTGGTATCATTGTTGCTGCAATACGTTCCAGCTATGACAAGACGATAGATTCTGTCCATGGCACTTTTAAAAGAGCGGTCTTCACTGCCGCAAACGCTGTCTGCAATGTTTATCTTACCGTGATACGAGGTACCCCTGTAGTAGTCCAGCTGCTCATTATGTACTTCATTATCCTGGCTTCTACCCGTAACGGTATCATAGTTGCGTGTATCACCTTTGGCGTGAACAGCGGTGCATATGTTGCCGAGATCATCAGAGGCGGCATCATGTCGATCGATAACGGACAGTTCGAAGCCGGACGTTCTCTTGGTTTCAATTATTTTAAAACCATGCGCTATATCATTATCCCCCAGACCATAAAGGCAGTCCTTCCGGCGCTTGCCAATGAATTCATTGCGCTGCTGAAGGAGACCTCCATTGCCGGTTACGTAGGCATTGTGGATCTGACCAAAGCCGGTGATATCGTCAGAGGCGTCACGTTCCAGCCTTTCGTTCCTCTCATTACGGTCGCATTGATATATCTTGCGCTCGTTATGCTGTTTACACGATTGGTCGCTAAATTAGAGAAGAGGTTACGTGCAAGTGATCACTAGTGATGAATTGATAAAAGTTGAGAATCTTGAAAAAGTGTTCCCCAGAGGCGGGATAAGAGCTCTGGATGGGATCTCAACATCGATCCGCAAGGGAGAAGTTGTGGTCGTCATCGGTCCTTCGGGATCCGGTAAATCGACATTCCTTCGATGTCTCAATCTGCTTGAGATTCCCACCGGCGGATCTATCTTTTTCGATGGTGTCGATATAACTGACCCATCCGTCAATATCAACCTGCACCGTCAGAAAATGGGAATGGTCTTCCAGCATTTCAATCTCTTCCCCAACATGACCATTCTCAGAAATATGACTCTTGCCCCGGTTAAACTTCTTCATCTCAGCGAAGAAGAAGCCAATGCAAAAGCGATGAGCTTACTTGAAAGAGTCGGCCTTACAGACAGGGCCAACGCTTACCCCAGTCAGCTGTCAGGCGGACAGAAACAGCGAATCGCTATCGTCAGAGCTTTATGCATGTCTCCGGAAGTCATGCTGTTTGATGAACCTACATCCGCACTTGATCCCGAAATGGTCGGAGAAGTTCTCGATGTGATGAAACAGCTTGCCAGGGAAGGAATGACCATGGTCGTTGTCACTCATGAGATGGGCTTTGCAAAAGAAGTCGGAGACAGAGTTCTCTTTATGGACGGAGGCAAAGTTCTAGAGGAAAATACACCTGAAGAGATCTTCAGCAATCCAAAGGGAGATCGACTTAAGAGTTTCTTAAGCAAGGTCCTGGTTTAGTCTATCTGTATTTCTTCTCGAAATCTTCAATGGTGACAGGCTTTGAAAAATAGAAGCCCTGGAATATCTCGCATCCCATTTCGCACAGACTGTTGAGCATTTCTTCTGTTTCAACGCCTTCAGTAACAACGCTCATTCCGATATCTGAAGCCAATCTTATGATAGCGGAAAGGATCGTCTTAGACCTGTTTTTTTGTGCGGTTTCTTCCAGGAATCCTCTGTCGATCTTCAGTGTATCTACATGGAGGTCCTTCAGCATATTCAAGGAAGAATAACCGCTTCCGAAATCATCTATCTCTACTTTAAAACCAAGCTGATTAAGTCTGTTTACAGTGCGTATTACCTGCTCGGCATGATCGATCATGGCATTTTCCGTTATTTCAATGTGCATTAAACCGGGATCGATGTCATATTTCTGAACAAGTTCTTTGAAGGTATCGACGATATCCATAAGGGAAATATCCAGCGGAGATACATTTACGGAGATACTGATATCCTTTAAAGAAGTGTTTTTCCAGGAAGCGAGCAGTGCTGCAGCCTTCTCCCATATCAGTTTGTCGAGTCTGTATATTATTCCCTTCTTTTCAAAGCGGTGTATGAAACTGCCCGGAGGAACGACTCCCTCTTCAGCATGGTACCATCTTGCAAGGGCTTCAGCACCGAGAAGATTTCCGTAACGATCAGTCTGAGGCTGTAGATACATTTTGAATTCGTCATTGCCGACAGCCTTTTCAAAGGTTGGAAGCAGCATGCTGTCTGACAGATGATCCTCTGACATCTTCTTTGTATAGTTGGTAAAAGTAATGAAAGTGTCGCTTTCTGGGGTATTCCTTACAGCAAGGGCTGCACGGCCACAGATTATTTCCGGGGAAAGGGTGTAATCGTCCAGCTGATAGACTCCGATTTGGAAATTCAGCCCCAGATTAAGCCCATCGGCAGCATTCTTTACTGACTCAAGATCAAGGGCCAGTTTTTCCCTGTCAAAGAACGGAGTTTCAGTGAAGAGACCGAACTGATTGCTGTAGAAATGGCAGACGCATCCATGGTCTTCTGCTATGTTGGTCAGTATTTCGGCAACACGGCAGAGAATTGCATTGCCGATATTTGCACCGAAAACACTGTTGATCGTCTTGAAGTTGTTCATCTGTAAACACATAAGAGTGTAGTTATTGTCAGGGTGGGCTTTGAGTATCTTCTGGAGTTTGTTTTGGAAACCGGATTCGTTGAATACTCCGGTAATAGGATCGTAATCTCTCAGTTTTGCCAGAAGATCGGAATCCTCTTGAGTTCTCTCCTGAAGCAGAAAGACGTAGTTCTGACCGTCATCCATGCTGAAAGGAATTATCTGCACATTGAAGAAATAGTCAGTCTGATCATATTCATAACGCTGAACAAAGATCTTTTCATCAGGATTTTCTGCATCCAGTCTTCCGTCCAGCCAGTTGTTGACAGTGGTTGTAATTGATGCATTGCTGTCTTCCCCGTTTCTGAGAAGCATGTTCTTTGCAGCGCTGTTGGCAAAAACCACCTGATGCCCGGCATTCAAATGGATGATACCGAATTGAGAATCGAAAAGAATTGAGTTTGCGACGGAGGATGACGGATCGTTGCCTAAGTCCATATTCACGGGTTTATCAGACAGTTCGCTGATGTTTACAGATTCAATGACCACCTGCTTTTCTTCATTGTCATCCATAATTACCTTATATGGGGTGGTCTTAATTTTGTACAGTTTGTTGTCCAGGATCTCAGTTTTGTGGAGGACTTCATTTTGAATACAAGCACGCTTGGAATGACAGTTGGTGCACCTGTGGTTGTGATTCCATATCTGGTAACATGATGAATTACTGGAAACCACGCCGTTTTCAACATTCAGGGTGCCGCAGGAAAAAGGGTTAACAATCCTTGCTAGATCATTTTCCTTTTTTTCTTTTTCCAAAATGTCTGACAGTTCTTGTATTCTGATTCCTTTATTAATCATTTCCAAATCCGTCCAGCCATGAACAGCATTAATTCAGTGACTTTATGAGAGAATATTGTATAACGTAACAATAGAGACCACAATTAATCCTGTGATTGAACTGTTTTACGTATACCTTATTTTGCAAACGGTTTAATTTTATAAATACATCCAATATGATTGTAACGGAATGTCAGCAATCGAGGAGACATTATGAAGAGAATTTTGACTGTTTTCACGCTTGTATTGTCTTTAATGACAATAATGAGCGGATGTGTGATCAGAGAAGTGAATTATGGTGTTTATGACAATGCATCCAGTTACACCATGGCCGAAGATACTGTCAGCTTAGATAATATCAATGAGATCGACATAAACTGGATCAGCGGAAAGGTCAATATCGAAACGTCCGATACTGACAAAGTCACTTTTTCAGAAAGCCATAAAGACGGTATTTCCAAAGATCTTTATATGCGGTATCTTGTCGCAAACGGAAAACTGACGATACAATACTGCCGATCCGGATTAAAGGTCAGAAACGGCAGTGCACCCGTGAAGAAAGATCTGACGGTATACGTGCCTTCAAATGTGGTTTTCAGAGAGATCGAATGCGATACTGTTTCATCAAATCTCAATATGAAAGGTGTGGCCACAAGAGAACTGAAACTGGAGAATGTTTCGGGTAAAGTTTCTCTTTCAGATGTGAGAGCCGATGAGATAGATGTCGAAACTGTCTCCGGAAACATCAGTATCGAAACAGATGAAAATGTCAGAAGGTTTGAGATCGAGACAGTCTCCGGAAACGTTACCATTACGGCTCCCTCAGTTTCCTCCGTATCCGCTGAAGGTGTTTCCTGCAGTTTAACGCTTAATCTTGATGATGCTGATTTCAGAGTTGAATTAGACGGAGTTTCTAAGAGGATGAAAGTCGACGGAACTGATTACAGAGAAGTTGGCGACGGCAACTATGTTTTCGGAAACGGCAGCGGACGGGTCGAAGTTGAGCTCGTTTCAGGCATTCTCGAAATCAACGTCAAATAATATCAGATAGATATTAGAAAAAAATAGCGGCCGGGAATCATTCTCGGCCGCTGTGTTTATCAAAAACTTAAACTAGATATCAAGATTCTTGACTGTAGTTGCGTAAGTCTTGATATAGTTCCTTCGGGGTTCCACGTTGTCTCCCATAAGCATTGAGAAGATTTCATCTGCTTTCTGGGCATCTTCCACTTCGACCTGAAGCATAGTTCTGGTTTCAGGGTTCATGGTGGTTTCCCACAGCTGCTGAGCACTCATTTCACCGAGACCCTTGTATCGCTGGATGTCATATTTCTTGTTTGATTTCTTAAGTTCTGCCGTAATGGCATCTCTTTCGGCATCTGAATAGACCCAGTGTTCTTCTTTGGATGTCTTGATTTTATACAGAGGCGGCTGTGCAATGAACAGATGACCTTCTGTGATGAGCTGAGGCATGTGTCGGAAGAAGAATGTCAGAAGCAGAGTCCTGATATGGGCACCGTCGACATCGGCATCTGTCATAAGGACCAGCTGATGGTATCTGAGTTTGCTGACATCGAAGTCTTCATCAAGACCTGCACCGAGAGCGGTGATTAGAGCCCTGATTTCCTCGTGTGCAAACATTCTGTCAGGTGATGCCTTTTCAACGTTCAGAATCTTACCTCGAAGCGGGAGAATGGCTTGTGTACGTCGGTTTCTTCCCTGCTTTGCGGAACCGCCTGCTGAATCACCCTCGACGAGGAACAGTTCACACTGTGCAGGATCCTTTTCAGAACAGTCGGCAAGCTTGCCGGGAAGAGTTCCGGTGTCGAGACCGCTTTTTCGGGTCACGGCTTCACGTGCTGCACGGGCAGCATCTCTTGCCTTCTTGGAAAGGATACATTTATCAAGAATCTTCTTGGCATCATCAGGATGTTCTTCAAGATAGAGAGACAGTTCATCGTTGACTGACTGGTCAACAAAGGTTTTCATTTCAATGTTGCCGAGTTTGCCTTTGGTCTGACCTTCAAACTGAGGTTCTGCCAGTTTTACTGAAACAATGGCAGTAATACCTTCTCGTACGTCATCGCCTGTAAGATTTGCATCTTTTTCACCGAGGAACCCGTTTCGTCGGGCATAATCATTCAGACAACGGGTCAACGCTGTTCTGAAACCGGTCAGATGGGTACCGCCGTCGATCGTGCTTACGCAGTTTGCAAAGGTGAAAGTGGTGTCGGTGAAGTTGTCAGTGTACTGGAATGAAACCTCGACCGTATTTGTTCCGCTCTGTCTGAGAAGAGAGATAGGATGAGGATGGATGACATTTCTGTTTCGGTTGAGTCTTCTTACAAAACCGGTGATACCGCTTTCAAAGAAATATGACATATCGGAATCGACTCTCTCATCGATAAGTCTGATCTCAAGGCCTCTGTTGAGGTATGCGATCTCTCTTATTCGCTCTGCAAGAGTGTTCAGATTGAAGATAGTCTCTGAGAATATCTTGTCATCGGGAAGGAAGGTAACGGTGGTGCCGGTTCCTTCTGTTTCACCGATGATCTGCAGATCACTGGTGACGTGACCGCGCGAATATGTCTGCTTGTATATCTTGCCGTTTCTTCTAACTTCAACTTCGGTATGGGCAGAAAGGGCATTTACGACTGACGCACCCACACCGTGGAGACCGCCGGAGACCTGATAGGCCTTACCGCCGAATTTACCTCCGGCATGGAGCACAGTCATGATGGTTTCAAGGGCAGATTTATGTGTAGTCGGATGGATATCAACAGGAATACCTCGTCCGTTATCTTCAACTGTTATCGATTCGTCTTTATGGATGGTGACGACGATCTGGTTGCAGTTGCCTGACATTGCTTCGTCGACACTGTTGTAGATGATTTCATAGACCAGATGATGAAGACCGCGGGTATCGGTGGAACCGATGTACATGCCCGGACGTCGTCGTACTGCTTCAAGACCTTCAAGCACCTGAATGTCTGACGCGTTGTATTCTTCCTGCTTCATATTTTCTTCATTTGGGGTTACATCTGCCATATTCAATACTCCCATGCCTAAACAATCGTAAAGTAATACTGATTGATTATAGCATAAAAGCCTGTCTCTTCACACGTGAGACAGGCACGGAAAACGTGGAATATTGAGCAGTTTGTTACCTTACGATATTGGCAAGGACTTTGTCGACTATGGATCTGATCTCCTGATTGCTTGCGATGATGTTTCCAATCTTGTCGATACCATGGGAAACAGTAGACGGAGTTCTGTTGCCGAGGATCCTTCCTGAAGAGGTCAGAGAGACTCCGGCCTGTTTGAGGACATACATTGAGATCTGTCTGGCAAGAGCGACTTTCTGCTCTTTGGAGCTTCCGATAATGTCATCAGGAGAGACATTCATTTCACGGGCTACGTCATTGATGATGCTGACAGCGTTGGCTACCCTGGGAGATTTGCCGGCAATCTTATTTAAAGCCTGTCTGGCAAGCTCCTGAGTGATAGGTGAATTAAGAAGCGCGGCATATGCCTGAACTTTATTCATTCTTCCCTCCAGCTGACGGATATTCTCACATTCTTCCTCTGCAATATAATCTATCACATCATCAGGCACATCAAGCTCTCTCTTGATGGAATATGCTTTCAGGATGGCTTTTCTGGTTTCATATTCGGGTATCTGCATATCAGTCATCAGACCCCATTCAAGTCTGCTCTTCAGTCTGGAATCGATCTTTTCCATCTGATCGGGAGTACGGTCACTGGTCACGACGATCTGGTGTCCTGCATCGCGGGCAGAGTTGAAGATGTTAAAGAAGATGTCCTGACAGGCACTCTTACCTGCAAGGTTATGGATGTCGTCGACCATGAGCACGTCGGCAGAGGCATATTTTTCCTCGACCTGAACAGTTGTATGGGATGAAAATGATTCGATGCATTCTGTGACAAGCGCCGAACAGGAAGTATATATCGGTCTCATATTGTTTTCGACCGAGCGCTGTCCGATAGCCTGGAGAAGATGGGTCTTACCGAGTCCCGGAGTTGCGCATATGAATAACGGATTGTACTTTTTTGAGCCGTTGGCTGCCTGTACTGCAGCAGCGTGAGCCAGAGCGTTGCAGGGTCCGACTACAAAGTTTTCAAATGAAAGATCAGGGTTCAGATTGTAAAGTGCACAGAGCTCTGGTTCGTTCTTTTTAGCTGGTTTAGACGGATCCCAGTCAACCGTGAATTGTATCTCAGCCCTTCCCTCAAGGAATTTAAAAAGTGTTCTTTCTATCAGCCCTATATACTGCTGTCGGAGAGAAGCGGCTGTAAAGTCGTCCTTAACTCCGATCACGAAGACACCGTTATCGTAGGATATGCCTTTGGTGTCGGCGAACCATGTCGTATAGCAGGACTTGGCAACAGTTATCTGTAACTGGCCAAGTACTGATTTCCATATGTTTTCGGCAGAATTCATAATCTGTTCTAATTACTCTCTCTAATAAAAAGAAATCCCGATTTTCATCAGAACTTCTTACGATTTAAATGATATCACGGTGTTCATTTGCAGAAAACTAAAAGCATCTAACGGGTGCAAGTCCATTTAATAACAATAGACATATCATATTTCTCTATTTTTTAACGAATTTCATTAAAATTCTCTGAATTTAATAATTTTACACATAGCAAAAAATTTTTACTAAATTTTTTTGTGAGTGGACATTTTTGTATTATTCTTTATGACTTATTACATAATGTTAAAAATGGACGGGGTATTCCAAGAGGTCAATTTTTATTGTTTTCCCCGGACTTTGTCATAATGTTAAAATACTTCCATGAATATCGTTTTTATGGGCAGTTCTGAATTTGCAGTTCCTTCTCTGAGAAGGCTGGGAGAGGACGGCTATAATATCCTGTCTGTCTATACCCAGACCGATAAACCTGCAGGCCGTGGACAGACCCTGCATTACTCCCCTGTCAAGACTCAGGCAATGTCAATGGGATTAGATATAAAACAGCCTATGACACTGCGTGACACCGATACTCAGAACGAGCTTAAAGCCTTAAATCCTGACCTTATCGTTGTGGTCGCTTACGGACTTTTCCTTCCCCAGACTGTTCTCGATATTCCGAAATACGGATGTATCAACGTACATCCTTCTCTCCTTCCCCGGCATCGCGGTGCCGCTCCTGTCGTGTCAACTATTCTATCGGGAGATAAATGGGGTGGAATAACTATTATGAAAATGGACAACGGATGGGATACCGGTGATATGCTCCGAAGCGCCAGAGTTCTGATACGCAAAGATGACACGACTGTAACTTTAATGGATAAACTGTCCTATATTGCATCCGATATGCTTGCAGAGATACTTCCTCTGTGGGTCGAGGGAAAGATACCCCTGATAAAACAGGATCCCGACAAAGCGACATATTTCAAGATGATGAAAAAAGAAGACGGTCTGATCGACTGGAATGATTCCTCTCTTACCATTTTCAACAAGGTCAGGGCGCTCCAGCCATGGCCGGGTGCTTTCACCCATGTCAACGGAAAACTTCTCAAGATCATTTCATGCTGTAATAAAGAAGAACCGGCTGATGGTGTTCCGGGAACGGTCATTAAGACAAAGAACTCCGTTAGTGTCGTGACAGGGTCAGGCACAATTGTATTGGATACTGTTCAGCTAGAAGGCAAAAAGGCCATGCCGGCGATCGACCTTGCACGTGGCAATGGCCTGCCGGACGGAGCAGTCTTATCTTAGCTTTTCAAGCAGCTCTTCTTCGGTAACTGTTTCCTGCGAAGAGTTTTCCATATCTTTAAAGGTATATTTATTTTCAGCGACCTCGGTGTCACCGATGATGATCACGTAATTGGCGCCGTTGGAATTTGCCTGTCGCATCTGAGCTTTCATGGAACGGCCTGAATATGAAGTGATGGCACTGATGCCGTTTTCATGCAAAACATCCATGATATGCCCGGCCTTCCTGAGCGCTTCATCGCCGAACCATATCACAAAAACTTTTTTGCGTGTATCTTCAGGCGGATTGATTCCTGCTCTCTTAAGATTGAGGATCACTCTTTCAAGACCTGTGGCAAAACCAACAGCCTGAGTCGGCTTGCCGCCTAACTCTTCAATAAGACCGTCGTATCTTCCGCCGCCGCCGATGGTGCTCTGTCCGCCTTCGATAAGAGGCTGGACCTCGTATACAGTTCTTGTATAGTAATCAAGTCCTCTTACAAGTCTGTGATCTATCTTGTAATCAAGACCAAGCTGGTCAAGACGTGCGGTCAGCTGTTCAAAGTGGGCTTTGCAGTCATCACATAAGTGATCTGTGGATTTCGGAGCATTATCAGCAAGGGGTTTGCATCCCGGTTTCTTGCAGTCCAGCACCCGGAGAGTGTTCTTTTCAAGACGTTTCTTACAATCATCGCAGAGTTCATCAACATGTACTTTGTAATACTCTCTCAGAGCCTTAAGATATTCCTTTCGGCAGTCCTGACAGCCGATGGAGTTGACCAACAGCTTCAGATCCTTGAGTCCGAGCTCCCTGTAGAAACGACAGGACATATCGATAACTTCGGCATCAAGAAGAGCAGAAGATTCCCCGATTGCTTCAAAACCGAACTGATGGAATTCTCTGAGACGTCCGGCCTGGGGTCGTTCATAACGGTAGATGGACATCAGATAATAGAGTTTGACCGGCTGGGTCAGGTTCTGCATACCGTGTTCCACATAAGCTCTGCAGACCGGAGCTGTTCCTTCCGGCCTCAGTGTGACGGAATTGCCTCCGAGGTCATTGAAGGTATACATCTCTTTTTCTACGATATCTGTTCCCTCTCCTACACTTCTGATAAAAAGTCCGGAGTCTTCAAAGACCGGAGTGTCCAATCGGGAATATCCATACAAAGCAGCAACATCAGCTGCTGTTTTTTCAACATAATTCCAGTAAGCCTGATCTTCAGGTAATCTGTCTAAAGTTCCTCGTGGTGCCTGATACATACTGAATCTCCAATTATTAATGATATGGCTAAGTATAACGCAATCAGCGTGCAACTAAAAAACTGAATAAAGAAAATCATCAGAAAATGGCAGCGATCAGGAATCCGCCCATGACAAGGATGAGTATCATTTTCACCGCACTGCTGCAGAGAGTTCCTATTATTGAACCTGCCGCTGATTTTGCAGCCTGCTTAAAATCCCTTGCAACGATGTATTCCCCTATGAACGCTCCGAGTACAGGGCCCAGAATAAAACCCCATGGTGCAAAGAAAAGTCCAACCACCATACCGATAACGAGCCCGATGGTCCCGGCTTTTGTAGCATTGAATTTCTTCGCTCCGACATATTGGGCAATGGCATCCAGTCCGATAGAAATCAGACATAAAACGGAAAAAACGATCGTTGTTGCGACGGACAGTTTTTCAAAATGAGTTCCCCAGGCATAAAGTATAAATCCCGCCAGTGATAAAGGGACACCTGGAAGGACCGGTGCAAATACGCCTACGAGTCCAATGACCATAAGCATTGCGCTGACTATTGCAAGTATGACTTCTGTTGTCATTTCAGTTACGCTGTATCAGATTAACCGAAGAGTGAACCGATGAAATCCTTTACTTTGTTTGGATCGATCTTTTCTATTGCATCGCCGATCTGGTCGCCGACACTTCCAACAACGTCACCGATATTGCCGCCGACATCGCCGATCTGGTCTCCGATGTCCCCGACCTGATCTCCGATATTGCTGCCGACATCATTGATGGCTTCTGAGGAAGAGGCGCCATCAAGTATCTCTTCAAGGTTGATCTTGCCCAGCAGGCCTTCCAGTAATTCCTTGATAGCCTGGGCTTCTTCAGAGTTGGCTCCGGAAGGATCGGATGTATCAGATGAACCGGGATTTTGGGTTGTTGAAGGATCTTCAGATGATTTTCCGCCGAACAGTTCATCCAGATTCAGATTATCGATGAAACTGCCAATGTCGATCTGACTGAAGACGTTGCCGATCTCTGACGAATCGGTGATTCCGCTCAGATCAAAACCTGAAGCGTCAATGATCTTTGCTTCACTGGGAAGATTGAAGATCACGTCATTGACGTCTTTATAACTGACATTGTTGAAATCTATGACAACATCCTGTCGTGTCATTTTCATCGGGAAACCGGTCGCTTCATCTAGCCAGAGTGTCCAGATGAAATTATCATGTTCATATTTGATGACTGCACAGTTGGTACCTTTGATCTTCTGTGAACCGATAATGGTAGCCTGTGCAGGATCGAGATCCCGGATCCACTCCTGCGGAGTGTATTTTTCGTGCTTGAGAATTTTTGTGCGGACTGCAGTCTTAAGGATCTTTGAATATGAATACTGAACGTTGTTTACAGTATCTATATAGAAATGAACCGCGGTGTGAAGCATGTCGGTGTTGATCCTCATATGCTCAGGTTCTATATATACCGATGCTTTTGTATCTTTAAGTTTACTGTCAGAAGCAGTGTAAACGATTTCGTAAGAAACGGTTTCAGGGTAATTCTTAATGATTTTGGCGATATCCGGGGTTGCACCTTCATCGAGTTCAGATGACCTGCTGAAGATCTTATCGCAGGCTGAACATGAAGATAAGAGTGGTGTAAGCGTAAGAATAGCAGCAAGTATTACATAAATTAGGCTCTTTTTTTTCATTCTCGTACCGCCTTAAACGTAAGCTATATTTTTATTATATTACCTTGTAATGCTAAACTGAAATCACAAAGAACGAGGAAGATATGGCAGACGACGAAATAAAGGTCATCGATATTCTTGAAAATAAGAATAAAAAGAGATTCAACAGGAAAGCATTTTTCAGGATTGCCGGTTCTGCCGTGGTCGTCGGAGCTCTTGGCTGCCTGCTTATAATGCAGAATATCGCATTGAAAAAAGCGAACGATAATATCCTGGAACTGTCGCAGTCTATTCAGGCTTACAAGAATGATATGGCTTCAGTGAAAACAGATGTTTCCGACGCAATTAACGATATTTCAAAAATGACAAAATCAATCAATGACCTTAATCGGGCGGTTATTGATGAACAGGAACTGCGCAAAGATTCCGATACTGCCCTTTCCCAGTCTATTGAATCCTTACATTCTGAAAATCAGAGCAGAATAGATAATGTTGAAAGCAATCTGGAAGATATCAGGAAAGATACACAGGACATATCCGGTAAATATGATGAACTGGGTCTGTATATTAATGATCAGATCGCAGGACTGAAATCCGTCGACACCAGTATCTATCGTGAATTATATGACAAGGTCAATCCGTCAGTGGTAAGGGTCTATGTTGAATCACAGATGAGGATCGCAGGCGGTTCCGGTGTGATAGTATCCGATGACGGTTATATTATTACCTGCCAGCATGTTGTGGATGGTGCCAGAAAACTTCTTATCTACTTCCACGACGGAACAGAGTGTCCTGCAACTGTAGTGCGTGAAGACAAGACAAAGGACATTGCCATCCTCAGATTTACAGAACATCTTGATCACAGCATTCCGGCAGTTTTCGATCTTGATGTAGATTACCAGATGGGAGATCTTTCGGCTCTCATTGGATATCCCCAGTCATTTCTTATGCAGGGTCAATCCACTATCACTGTGGGTGTTTTATCAGGTATAAGAGAAGTTAAGGACTGGGGAACATATGTCCAGACCAGTGCAGCGTCCAATGGCGGAAACAGCGGATGTCCTCTGGTCACTCTTGACGGAAGAGTAATCGGTATACTTGACTGCACTATCACTGATACGGAAAATCTCAATTTCTGTGTTCCTGCATACGATGCAATGGCAGTCTATGACAGGGCTAGAGGCAAATGGACTAACTGATCAGCAGTTCAATTAATGCGGGGTAGTCGATATGAATAAATTTAATTTCTTTCTGATACTGATACTTATAGGAGGCGTCGGATATCTCGGATATGAAGTCGCACAGCAGAAAAATGCGATTGAAGCCGCCAATGCGGACATAAGCGCATTGAATACATCCGTTTCTTCTATGGACTACCAGGTCGCCCAGCTTGCTGCCAGAATTGATGCCGCAGACAACGACATTGATTCTCTCGAAGCATCCATTCTCAGCGCCAACAAAGAAATGGACGACCTCATTGCATCAGTTGATAAGAATATCGAAGACCTCAACAATTTACATCTCGCACTTGCTTCCGAAACGGAACTCAGGGAAAGCGGAGACAGTCTGCTTTCAGCAGCTCAAACCCAGATGCTGAGCACCATTTCAGGTCTCAATGCACAGATCACCCAGATGAGTACAGAAATTACAGGCAGATATCAGGAGATAGCCATGCAATATGCTGATCTTTCTGATAAATATGAAGAGCTCAGCAGCAGACCTGTTGCAACACAGACGAATATTAACAATTCTGAAATCTCGAAAAAGATCGATACCTTGACTTCGACCATGAATTCAAAGTTCCAGGAAGTGAATAATAAGTACAATACTCTTGCAAACCAGTATAATGCCCTGGTCAGCAAATATACCGATATAAACAATAAATACACTGAACTCCAGGATCAGATGAGCCACATCAGTTCCGACCCCACGATCATTTCAACTCTTTATGAAAAAGTATACCGATCAGTCGTCCGAATCGAAGCAACCGGCAACTACGAATCATGGACGGGTTCTGGAGTATTTATCTCAACAGACGGCTACATCGCAACTTCAGCCCATGTCGTCAGAAACCAGGTTTCAATGAAGGTTTATTTCTATAATGGAGTGTACACTTCAGCTGACCTGATATCTTTTGATACCAGCAAGGATGTTGCGATTATCAAGATCAACGATAAACTGGAATACAGCCAGCCTGCTCAGATGGGTGCAGTAAACACAGTAAAACCCGGACAGATATCAGTCCTCATAGGATATCCTATTTCGGATTCATCCTACCTGCAGGGTAAACCTACTGTGACCACAGGTGTTCTTTCAGGCGTCAGGACATCAGGAAGGATCAACTATCTGCAGATCAGTAATGCTGCCAATAATGACGATGACGGAGGACCGGTCTTCGATCTTGACGGCAAGGTGATCGGTCTGTACAAGGCGGCGATCGTAAATAATGGTCTCAGCACTGAAAACCTGCATATTGCCATGCCGATCGATTATGCTGCAGAACTGTATGGGAGAGCAAGATCACAACAATGATAGGTGAAAAGGTTAAAGAACTTCTCGGAGAAGTGCCTGAAAGTGTCACGATCGTTGCCGCGATCAAAACCAGAACTGTCGATGAAGTCAATGAATGCATTGAAGCCGGTATAAATAATGTCGGCGAAAACTATATGCAGGAAGCTGTCTTAAAGAATCTTGCCATAGGAAACAAGGTGAAATGGCATCTTATCGGACCGCTTCAGACACACAAGGCAAAAGCTGCGGCAAAGATCTTTGATATGATCGAAACGATCGATTGTTTCCACACCGCCGAAGTGCTCAATAAGCACTGCAGAAATATCGGTAAAGTAATGCCGGTCCTTCTTGAAATTAACAGTGCCCGAGAGGAACAGAAATCAGGATACATGCCTGAAATTCTCCCTGATGAGCTGGAAAAACTGGCAGGACTTGAAAACATCAGAGTACAGGGTCTCATGACCATGGGTCCCCAGACAGAAGACGGTGAAGTTCTGCGCCCGTATTTCAGAAACACAAAGAAACTGTTTGATGAAATCAAAAAAGCTTCCATTAGCGGTATTGAGATGAAATATCTTTCGATGGGAATGACTGCATCATACCATGAAGCCATAGAAGAAGGTGCCAATATCGTCAGGATCGGAAGTCTTATCTTCGGTCCGAGAAACTACCGTTAAAGCAATTCTTTTAAGTCGTCAGCTATCTCATCAAGAGTGGTAAAAGATTTATAGGGAACCCCGTGCTTGTCGCATTCTTTGGCAAGCGTTTCTATGGCATAGATATACTGGCAGTGTCTGGCTGCCGCAAAATCCGAAAGCCCGTTGCCCATATATACGACCCTGTATCCCTGCTCCAGGAATCTGCGGGTGTATGAGATCTTGAAGTCATTGGTGAGGATCTTTCCGTCCGGATCCGGATAACACGCTTCGATACCATTCTCAGTGATGTTGGTAACGGCTGATGCAAACTCGATATCCTTAAGCCCGAGCTTATTGATGATAGCCCTGATATAAAAGTCCATGCCGTTTGAAACAAAATAAAAACGAATGTTGTTGGCGTGGCAGAAATCGATCAGCTCGACCAGCCCGGGTCTCAGCCTGATCGTATCTCTGGAGTATTTATCCAATTCTTCCGGGGACGCCTTGATATAGGAGAAGGCTTTTAAATTGTATTCGTTGACGGTCATCTTGCCTTCGGTATATTCCCTGAACCAGGTCCTCCACGGGACATTGGTATACTTATCGAGAATATCGAAACTGAGGTCACCGTAGGTAACGGTGCCGTCGAAGTCGCACTGGATCATCAAAGGTTTTTTATCAGGCATGAGACTGATTGTAGACGTCGTCAATAACGTCTTCCAGAGATTCTTTTTCTGTAACTTTTTCAAGAGTGCCCGGTTCGATCTTGTCGACGTAAAGGATACCGTCCAAATGATCGATCTCATGTTCCAGGGCTTCCGATTTAAGACCTGTGGCATCGATCTTGAAAACATTTCCTTCGAGGTCAGTGGCTCTTACGATTACTTCACGTGAACGTTTGATCTTGG
>JAEEGF012409640.1_pt1 | contig 17411 bp, 13 predicted proteins | sample 9134171 | NCBI WGS metagenome assembly JAEEGF01 (sample SAMN16246542, study PRJNA631951) | gut metagenome | biome: gut microbiome; feature: rumen; material: AP-attached | host: Bos | place: Iran: Karaj | collected 2018-10 | reverse complement strand
AAAAATGAGAACCAACTCTGAGACAGTTTATGGAGGAAGTTTCGCTTTTGAGTGATATTACGGAGAATGAAAAGTGAGATATCGATGCTGTAAAATTGATGACAGTTCATTCTAGTAAATGATTGGAATTTCCTTGTGTGTTTATAGTGTGATTGGAAGATGGAATTTTTCCACTTTCAAATGCGACCCTGGATCCAAAATTATTGGAAGAAGAAAGAAGGCTGATGTATGTGGCAGTTACGAGAGCAAAAGATGTTTTGTTTATGTCGTATGCTCATTCTAGAATGACTTGGTGACAAGTGAAAAATAATCCACCAAGCAGATTTTTGGCAGAATTACCTCAGAATTTGGTAAAGAGTTATGATTTGTCGTGATGACTAGGAAATGAAGTGACTAGTAATATTTCTGAATGAGATACAGTTAGGCATAAGTTATTTGGGGTTGGTTATGTGATGGAAGTATGGAATAATATGGCGATAGTGAAATTTCAAAATCCAAAATTCTGACTTAGAAAAGTGGAGTTGAGATTTTTGGAGTTGAGTTAATTCATGTAGTTTTTAATTATGTAATTAACATTAGAGATGGATAAAGAAGTATTTGTGACATGTGACCAATGCATACAACCTTCATCCGTAGATTGGTTATATATATGAACGCGAATTGTTTTAATAGTTGGATTAATTTTGTGATCGTATCTAATATATCGTAAACATAAATGAGAAAAATGATTATTATGGAAAATGGTTGAATGGGAATTGATATTTTTCTTAATATGGGTGGTTGTTGGTATTTTAATATGGTTTCTTAGAATACCAAAATCAGTTATGTCTGTCTAATTTTAATTTAATTTATATTAAAGATGGCAAAATTTTGAGAAAAAGTGTGAGTGAGTATGATACCTCAATATAATTGCGGTTGACCTTATGATAATTGTGCTATTGGTGAGTCACTTAAAAGTGATGCTATTTTATGGATCTTATTAAAAGTATGTATTATTTATTTAAGTATATTTATTATAATTTCATTGTTAATAACATTGTGATTTTACTTAGTATATAGGCATAGAAGTGATGAACATCCTTGGAAGTGTGCTATTAAGAAAAGTTGGCCTTGGTGGATTATTGCGTTTTTTGTGCCATTATGGTATTTTTTCTGCTATTTATTATATTTTGAATTTTATTTCTAATTAGTAATTAAAATTTGAGATGAAAACATGGAAAAAAATGTGATTATGTGTGTTAGAATTAATCATTTTTGCAGCTTTAATTTTTGCATGATGGTTTATCATAAGATGGGACAGAGCTAGAAGACATTCTAATTACTGTATGAATTCAATTAGGCAGGAGTTAGGAAGTTCTATAGAGCATTTTAATTTAAGCGACCCTATTCATTTCAAAGATAAGTATCTTTATACTTGAGAGTGTATCTATGAATGAGTTGATTATAAATTTGGTTGTACGGTACGTAATAAAAACAATGTAATTATTGCATATCTAGAGCAAGTAGAAGAGAAAGAACTATATAAACCAACAAAAATTGATAAATCAAGCCAAGAATATCAAGAAAATAAAGAATATTATAACTTTGTAGAAATGTTTACACAAGATCCTATTGAATATCATTTTGAAAATACTGATGAAGAAGCTAAGTCTTATTGATGGAAATATTTGAAAAAATCTAAGTGTTATGGCTCTTTAAGCCTTGAAGATTCAAATTGACGTAATATTAATTGTTATGATAAAAATTGAATAAAGCAGTGAGTGCGATATGAAACTAGTTTCTTCTCAAATTTAATGGATATAAATAATTACGTAGATTGAGAAAGAAATTGAAAACATTTTACACTTTATAGTAACTCAAAACTTGCATCTGAATGAACTTATGTAGATTGAGAAATTGAATGATTACGAACCACATATTCAGAAGACTGAAGAGTTAAGAGAGTTATGAAGTATGTAAATTGAGAAATGGTTGGAAATTAAAAAATACGTTATAGTTATCCATCATTTCTTTTTCATTTTATAGAGTATCTAATATAAATTAACAATTATTGTAAATTAGAAATTAAAAGCTGATGCATAATCTCATCGACAAAGGTGATAATTATTGTAATATCAATTTTTACTACAATCGTAATGTCAACAGTCATAAGCTCTATTAACATATTCACATTTCTCTTTTCGTGTATCATATTCTTCATGTATAGGTTTCCCCTGTTGTTGATATGTGGATTCTTCCTGTTCTTGATATATTGGTTCTCTTCCATAGCTTCTTGTTAATTCCATATATTTCATTGTTATTATACCTGCTCAAATAACTATAAGTACATTAATTGAAACCAGAATTATTCATCGTTTTTTTGTCATTTTTATAATTGTATGTAAATATTATTTATTGATAGTATTATTATTTTTAATAATTACAATATAATATAAATAATTTATTGATAATAAATAATTGTAAATATTAATTATTTAATTATAAAGTATTTGTTTAAATAGTATATTTTTATGAAGAAAAGAGTTTTGGTTTGATTATCATGATGAGTAGATTCGGCAGTTAGTGCTGCCCTACTTTTGAAACAATGATATGAAGTGGTAGGATGATTTATGAAGAATTATGTTTCAGATAAATGAAACTGTACTACGTTTAAAGATGCAGAAGAAGCTATCAAGGTGGCTAAATTTTTATGAATAGAATTATTGTCTTTTGATTTGCAGAAAGAGTATCAGGAAAGGATTATTGATTATATTTTTGAATGATATTCTAAGTGAATTACTCCTAATCCTGATGTTTTGTGTAATAATTTGATAAAATTTGATGTATTTTTGAATAAGGCTATGGAACAGTGATTTGATTATATTGCTACTGGTCATTATGCTAGGATTACAAGTTCTGTCATTTCGAACGAAGTGAAGGATCTTGGGTGAGACACAAAAGATTCTTCGTTTCACTCAGAATGACAAGCGTGATGTGGAGTGGATTCTTCGCTTAACGCTCAGAATGACGAAAACATACAATACCATCTTTTGCAATGAGTAGATTCGTGGAAAGATCAGAGTTATTTCCTTTCCGGTTTAAATCAATATCAACTAAGTAAAAGTATATTTCCACTTTGAGAAATGACTAAGCAGCAGGTAAGAGAAAAAGCGAAAGAAATCTGATTACCAAATGCTGAAAGAAAAGATAGTCAGGGACTTTGTTTCATATGAAATGTTCCTATTAGAACTTTTTTGATGCAAAAGTTTGCTAAGAAAGAATGAGATATTTTGGATTTGAATTGAAAGAAAGTTTGAACTCACCAATGAGCATATTTTTATACTATTGGTCAGAAACAGTGACTGTGACTGAATTTTAAGGCTTATGTATACCGCATTGATATAGAAAATAATATTCTTTATGTGACTGATAAGGATGCGGAAGAATTGAAAACTAAAACTTTGATCGCGAAGAATTGGCATTGGATTTGTCCTGATATGGAAAGTGAGATATTGAATTGAAATAAAAATTCGAGAAGGAAGATTAGAGAGTTTTTGGATTTTAATAAACATCTTAGTGGAAAAATTAGGTATAGACAAATCCCTGCTGTTGAGTGTAGTTTAGATAAAATGAATAATTGAGATATGAAAGTAACTTTTGAAAAAGAGCAACGGGCTGTTGCTCCTGGTCAAGTATTCGTAGCTTATGATTGAGACGAATGTCTTGGAAATGGAATTATAGCTTAAAATAGAATAAATTCTGTAATTAATCTGCTATGCTCCTAATGCGGCTATTCTTTCTTCTATTTTACGCTTTTTTTCTTCAAGATATTCTGATTTTGAACTTTTTGTCAGATATCACCAATATTTAGTCCATGGATCTGTACTTAAAAAATGTTTGCCAGTATCAATATGTATCTTTCATTTTTTAGTTTTTATAGTATTGAAAGACATGTCTCAGACTGGTTTTGTCGTAATTAAACTTCAAAAAGTAGATTTTCGAGCATTTGTGACAAGATTTACTGATGTTTTTCAAGCATTAACAACTCAGTTAACTAATGGAGCTATAGCAAGTTCCACTGCTCAAGCGAGTCATACTCATGCAGCTACAGGTATATTTAGAGCCTGTTGTCGCCGTTTTAATTCATCGGAGAATAAATCTGCAATTTTATTTGTTGTGTTTATAATTACTGATGATGCGTCTTGAATTGTTCAGACAGTAGTTTTAACAACATCTGTACTACATAATGCAGCTGTTTTTAAAGTTCTTCAAGGTATAAGAGCGGTATTTCAAGCTCGGTTTCAGAATTTTGACATTATATAAATCTTATATAAATAAAGTCTCTCTACATAAATTATATATCTTTTAAAGAAAAAAGTCAAATTTTTATTGACTTTTTAATTAAAAATTATTTTTAATAAAAAAACTGATTCACCTACCATGATGAATCAGCTTTTTGTGTTAAATTTTTAAATTATTTTTCAGCATTGATTGCGGCCTGTGCGGCAGCTAATCTAGCAACTGGAACTCTGTATGGTGAACAAGATACGTAATCTAATCCAACTCTATGACAGAATTCGATTGTCGTAGGATCTCCACCGTGTTCTCCACAGATTCCTAAGTGAATGTCAGGACGAGTAGCTCTTCACATTTCAGCAGCCATCTTAACTAATTTTCCAACTCCAACTTGATCAAGTTTTTGGAATGGATCGTTCTCATAGATTTTTTTATCATAGTATGCAGATAAGAATTTACCAGCATCATCTCTTGAGAATCCAAATGTCATCTGAGTAAGATCGTTTGTACCGAATGAGAAGAATTCAGCTTCTTTAGCTATTTCATCAGCAGTTAAAGCAGCTCTTGGAATTTCAATCATTGTACCAACGTGGTATTTCATTTCAACTCCAGCATTTTTAATAACTTCGTCAGCTGTAGTACATACTACATCTTTAACATATTTTAATTCTTTAACCTCTCCTACTAATGGAATCATGATTTCTGGTTCGATATTCTTACCAATTTTCTTAGATACAGCGATAGCAGCTTTGATTACAGCTCTAGTTTGCATTTTTGCAATTTCTGGATATGTAACTGCAAGACGACAACCTCTGTGTCCCATCATTGGGTTGAATTCGTGAAGTGAAGAAATGATAGCTTTGATTTCTTCTACAGACTTTCCTTTAGTCTTAGCTAATTCTTCGATATCTTTTTCTTCTGTAGGAACGAATTCATGTAGAGGAGGATCTAAGAAACGGATAGTTACATTGTATCCATCCATAGCTTCGTATAATTTTTCGAAGTCTCCTTGTTGCATTGGCTCTAATTTATTTAGAGCAGCTTCTCTTTCTTCTACAGTATCAGAACAAATCATTTCTCTGATAGCTCCGATTCTATCTGGTTCGAAGAACATGTGTTCAGTTCTACAAAGTCAGATTCCTTCGGCTCCTAATTCTTTAGCTTTAGCAGCATCAGTAGGAGTATCAGCATTTGTTCTTACCTTTAATTTTCTATATTTATCAGCCCAAGCCATGATTCTTCAGAAATCTCCTGAAACGCTAGCTTCAACTGTAGGAATAGCTCCATCATAGATATTTCCAGTTGTACCATCGATTGAGATTATATCTCCTTCGTGGTATTCTTTTCCTCATAGTTTGAATGTCTTATTTTCTTCATCCATAACCATTTCTGTACATCCAGAAACACAGCATTTACCCATTCCACGTGCAACTACTGCAGCGTGAGAAGTTCTACCTCCACGTCCAGTTAATATACCTTGTGAAGCTTTCATTCCAACTATATCTTCTGGTGATGTTTCAAGTCTAACTAGAATAACTTTTTCTTTTCTCTTAGCCCATTCTTCTGCGTCTTCAGCAGAGAAAACTATTTTTCCACAAGCGGCACCTGGAGAAGCACCTAATGCTCTACCTACAGGTTCAGCTTCTTTAAGAGCTTTTGGATCAAATCCTGGGTGAAGTAATGTATCTAGATTACGAGGATCTATCATAGCAACAGCTTCTTTTTCTGTTCTCATTCCTTCATCTACTAAATCACAAGCGATTTTGATAGATGCTTGAGCTGTTCTTTTTCCGTTACGAGTTTGAAGCATGTATAATTTACCATGTTCTACAGTAAACTCCATATCTTGCATGTCTCTATAATGTTTCTCTAGAGTGTGACAAACTTCAACAAATTGTTTGAATGCTTCAGGGAATTTTTGTTCCATTTCTGTAATATGCATAGGAGTACGTACTCATGCAACTACATCTTCTCACTGAGCGTTTGTTAAGAATTCTCCAAATAATCCTTTTTCTCATGTAGCTGGATCTCTCGTGAAAGCAACTCATGTTCCACAATCTTCTCCCATATTTCCGAATGCCATAGATTGTACATTTACAGCAGTTCCCCAAGAATAAGGAATATCGTTATCTCTTCTATATACATTAGCTCTAGGATTATCCCAAGATCTGAACACAGCTTTAATAGCTCCCCAAAGTTGTTCGATAGGGTCAGAAGGGAAGTCTGATCAGATTTTCTCTTTGTATTCAGCTTTAAATTGTCTTGCTAATTCTTTTAAATCGTCAGCAGTAAGCTCAACATCAAGTTTAACTCCTTTTTTTTCTTTCATTTTATCGATAAGCTGTTCGAAGTATTTCTTTCCAACTTCCATTACTACATCAGAGTACATTTGTATGAATCTTCTGTAGCAATCCCAAGCCCAACGTTCATTACCTGATTTTTCAGCTAATACATTAACGACGTCTTCGTTCAATCATAGATTTAGGATTGTATCCATCATTCATGGCATAGATGCTCTAGCACCAGAACGAACAGAAACTAAAAGTGGATTCTCTTTGTCTCCAAATTTTTTACCAGTGATTTTTTCAAGCTTAGCTATGTATTCAGTAACTTCAGCTTTGATGTCATCATTGATTTCTCTACCATCTTCGTAGTATTGAGTACAAGCTTCTGTAGTAATTGTGAATCACTGTGGAACTGGCAAACCAATGTTTGTCATCTCTGCAAGATTGGCACCTTTACCTCCTAGAATCTCTCTCATGTTTGCATTTCCTTCACTGAAAAGATATACGTACTTTTTAGTGTTGGATTTGTTTCCAAAAAGTCACATATGTTTTTATCTTAGAAAAATAAAAATACTCATTATTGAGGTTTCCTTTAATAAGCGAATGTAAAGATATAATAATGCTGGTTTTTTTCAAGGGATTTTTTCTTAAAATATATATTAAAAATTGAAAATCATTTGCGTTTTTGATGTGAACGATTATATTTTATCCGAATTTTCTTATTTGTGTTAAATAAATTTATGAAAACATTAGCGATAGAAACTAGTTGTGATGATACTTCTTTAGCAATTGTAAATAATGATAATTGAAATTTTAATGTTGAAGAGATTGTGATGTACTCACAAATTCAGCAACATATTCCATTTTGATGAGTTTTACCTGAAGTAGCATCACGTTTACATAGTGAAAAAATAGTTGCCTTGATACAAGAAATTTGATTGGAAAATATTCAAAATGTAGATTTTATATCGGTGACAACTAAACCTGGGCTACCATGATCTTTGGTAGTTGGTCGTACGGCTGCTTATTTATTATCTGAATATTATAATAAGCCGTTAGTTGAAATTAATCATATTCATGGTCATATTTTTTCTATTTTATTGGAAAGAAGTGTTGATGATATTGAATTTCCGTTAGTTATTCTGACGGCATCATGAGGTCATAATGATTTATATGTAGTTGATAAAGAATTGTGTGATGACTTGAAAAATCTTGATACAAAAAAAGTTTGACCATTTTTTGTGACTAAAGTTTGATATACTTTAGATGATGCGGCATGAGAAGCTTTTGATAAGGTATCAAAAATGCTTTGAGGACCATATCCATGATGACCATGGATTTCATCACAGGCCTTGAAATGAATGCCAAATGATAGTTTTCAGTTTAAGAGAATATTCTTGCCTTTAAAGGATGAAAAGGTGTTTGAATTCAGTTTTTCTTGAATGAAATCTCAAGTTTTGCAATTGCTCTCTCATATTGAGAAAGAGTGAAAAACTCTTACTGAACAAGATATTTGTGATATAGCTTATGAATTTCAAGAGGCAACAGTTGAAACATTATGAAAGCGTTTGATAAAAGCTGCAAAGATATATTGAGCTAGAACTATCGGTATTGCGTGATGAGTTTCTGCTAATAAAAGGTTGGCTGAATATGTGCAGGAATTGGTTGATGAATGGAATAATTCTGATTATGCAGAGAAGAAGTGATTACATGTGGATTTTGTTCATCCTGTAAAAAATCTATATTCCACTGATAATTGAGCTATGATTTGAGTAGTTGGATTGTTACAATTCATAAATTAATTGTTTTATATTTAGAAAATGTTGATTTTATATTGTTTTTTTTGTTGTTTTGTATATACTTTGGTTGTCTTCTAAAGAGCAAGATTATGGACTTGAAATTAAATAAGTGTTCAAACTGCGCCACAAAGAATTGTTTTTGGCGTATGAGCGGTAAAGTTGTGCCTTCATGCAATGGCTTTACCTCTGTGTTCAAAGCTCTGTTTTTAAAGATTAAGAAATTCTTTTTTGATCTTTATCTCAGGGTTAAGAAGATCTGCAAAAAAGCGATGCTGACGGTTGCGTAAGCATCTTGTTGTTTAACAAGCTGAAACGTGGTATATCAATTGCCATAGTCAGCTTGTTTTTTTTATTTTTCACTTATCAATTCCCCATTTTCTAGATGTATTACATGGTCTGCAAAACGAAGGATCGTTGGATCATGTTCAATCATTAAAATTGTATTTATATCAAACAAGGAATAATTAAAAAAAGTCTTCATAAATTTGATATTTATTTTTTTAATGATATAATTAAGTGAAAGAATTTTATGTATAATGAAACTATGGTAGAAAAATCTGGCTTGGAACATGAATTGCAATGAACAAATGAGGATAATAAATGATTTTTTGATAGCAAAAAATATGATGAAGATATGTTAATGATGACAAAAATATTTACTGGTCAGGCGACGGAGAATCTACAAAAAGTAAATCAATTAATTGATAGTTTAAGTAGGCAAGAGTGGGACACAGAATTTTCTAGTCATTTATCTGAAGACGTTCGTAAATGTGTGATTGGATGGAAAAATTCGGATAAAAATAAGTATAGTCCACAAAATATAGAAAAAACAGAATCTAAACTAGAAAAACAATGATGTTCTTTTATAAAAATTAAATGATTTAATATTCCAATTATTAAAGAAGTGAGAGATTATGATGATACGGAAACATTAATAAAAATACTAGAAGAATTACCGGAAGAGATGAAAGAAAATATGAATAATACTCTCTCTTATATAAAAATAATATGAGGTGCTAAAAGACCGGAATTTCAAGCGGAACTATGAGAAAATGACATTTGAATAATATTAAGTGGTTGAATCGATAAAGAATTTATTAAAAAATTTGTGTATCATGAATTTACACATATACAGCATTTATTGATGATATGTTGAAATGAAGATTTTTACGATAAAATAACCAAAATAAATAAAGATTGGCTAGATACAGTGGTAGATAAACTTCCTGAGATTAACATCTCTGATACGGCACACGGGGTTTGGTGGTCTACAATGGTAAACGAAGAATATGATAAAAATAGACATGAGAGCTTATCTGAATATGAGTATGAATGAAAAATAGTATTAAAAGAATTTCATAATAAAAATGGTTCGTTTATCAGTTTGTGTAAAGATAATCCGTATTATGAAGAGCGAAAACAAAAATATAATGATGATATTGATGAAGAATGAAGAATGGATGTTACTAAAATGAATTGGAAAGATTTGAATAAATATCTTAGGATATTACAGCAGCCGGTCGATTGATTTATTATCCCTTATTCAGCACAATATAAACGTACTATTGTTAAGTGAAATGTTTTATGATTATGAGAATGAAAAATTTTTGCTCCTGAGGATCTGAGTACTTTATGTGAAGTGTATTGTGAAGATAAAGAGTACTTTTTTAATATTTGTATGTGAGATACACAGTGAAATGCTCTAATGTTGGATGAAATCTATGACAAAGATGCTAAATATCCAAAACTTAGGCAAAAATTAAGACTAATGATAGAATATTGATTTTTCTGAAAATGAGAGTTTGATAGTCATTTTGAGAAGCCTATATAATATTGAATGATAGAAAACCTGATTTTTACTTTATCCTTCTTCATAATAATAGCTTTAGTCTATTCATTTAATAAACATATCTCTATCATTTATCTTATCAGTTAATGGTCATTAATTAATTTCTTAATTTTCTTAGAATCTGATACACTTTCAATCATTGCATTTAGATATTGTTTGATGTTTTAGTTGTGTATCGGATTCCTACTTATTCTCAACTAATTTTCCTTCCTCTAAATGGATAACATGGTCTGCAAAACGGAGAATTGTCGGATCATGTTCAATCATTAGAATTGTATCTCACTTTTCTAGGAATGATTTTAATACTCATAGTAATCTTGAGATATCTTCTGGATGTAATCAAACTGTTGGTTCATCAAGAAAATAGACACTATGTCACCTGTAATCTTTTAATAAATGTCTAACAAGTTTTAATCTCTGAGACTCTCCTCATGAAAGCATGTGTGCTGATTGTCACATTTTGAGGTATCACAATCATATGTCACACATTAATTGTAGCTCATTTTTAATATTGTCCATTTCATGGAAGAATTCTAAGGCATCAGAAATATACATATCTAGAATGTCGGCTATATTTTTTCAGCGCCATTTTATTGATAATACTTCGGGTTTATATCTTTTCCCTTTACATAGTTCACATGGTACATATGTATCCGGCAGGAATTGTAATTCTATTTTTTTATATCAATATCAATTACATGCTGGACATGCTCATTTCTCAGAATTAAAACTAAAATAACTGGAATGAAATCATAAATATTTAGCATCAGATGTGTTTGCAAATACATCACGGATTCTATCAAATGTTCATACAAATGTAGAGGGACAACTTCTTGGAGTTTTTCATATACTTGATTGGTCTACGTATATCGTATTTTTAATTTCTTCAAATCATTCTATTTTATCTACAGCAAGATCTTGATAAAATTGTTGTAGTGCTATATTTTCATAATGTGCATATTCTTCAGCACGCATGATTGGTGCGGCCAGTATATCTTCCCAGGAATATCATTTTTTAAGCATTTGAAGACGAATATATGATTGTACGAACTTTTCTTTATCATTCAGAAAACGATAAAGTGTTGTGTACATCAACGTTGTTTTACCGGCTCATGATCATCATGTGATTACTGTGAAACTTCCTAGATTTATTTTTACATCTATATTATTTAAATTGAATTTTGAAGCTTTACGAATTTTTACTCGTTTGTTTGATGGTGTATGAGTAAAATCCATTTCTACTTTTTTCTTTCCTGTTAAGTATTGAGCTGTTAGACAATCGGATTTTAAGAATTCTGAATATGGTCATGAGAACATTAATTCTCATCAGAAATCCCCGGCTCCAGGTCAAATTTCCACTATCCAATCTGATGCTTCTATAAATTCTTCATTATGCTCTACAACCATGATGGTATTTCACATATCTTTTAATTTACGTATTGCTTGTATGGTTCTTTCTATCTCTTTTCTATCTAATCATATTGTTGGTTCATCTAAAACATAAACTATTCATGTTAGTTTATTTCATAATTGTTTAGCTAGGCGTAGACGCTGAATTTCTCATCAAGATAAAGTGTCTATTTGCCTATTTGTTGTTAAGTATCATAATCATAGGTCTTCAATAGTTTGTACTCTATCAAGTAACGGATTTGTAATACGTGCAACTAATTGTTGAGGTTGGGTTGAAGAATCTATATACAATTGAAGTAATTCACGCATTTCTTGTAGTGGTATCTTTTGTAGATCCCATATGTTTATCTTTTCAAATCAATCATCTTCTGGTTTAGCAAATGGTAAATCTTGTTGTAAGAATGATTCAGAATAATGTGGTAAACTTTTTATTTGCTTTGCTGTTTTTTTAGGGAAGGTAAGGAATACATGTAATGATTCTTTTTTTATTTTTGATCAGTAACATTGGGGACATGGTTTCATATCAAGCATTGCTTGAAAATCTACTGTAAGCATTCATTTTTCGAATTGATCCTTAATTACATCTTCCATTCACACGTATTTAAATCCAGCCCATTTTCATTTTACTGGAATTCTACTTCAAATTGGCAAATGAAGTTCTTCGTTATCTCAATATACTACTATATGCAGAAACCAATCTGGTTGATCTTTCCAGATTTTTTCTAAATCTTGATTATATTTTTCACATAATTTACGAAGTATGGCTTGTCAGATATTAGAATCTCTCCATGGTAAAATGGCGTCTTTCAATGGTGAATTTGGTTCGATAATTTTATCAAAATCTACTTGAAGAATCTCTCATAATCAATGACAGCATTCACATGCTCATTCTCCACGATTTGGGGAAAAGTGTTGGGTAGTGAATTCTGGATAAGTAATATTACAATTAGGACAGAACATTTTGTCTGTAAACCACTGTATTTCATCTTCGTAATCTTCTCAGTCATATTTCTTCGTTTCGTTGCCTGATTTTTTATTTTCTTCTGAAGATATTTCTATGTTTGAGAATCATGTATTCTCAACTGATTGTGATGAAGCTGATTCTCATTTATTATCCATAATATAAACTCAAAATTTTTGAGCTTCTCAAAGAATCTTGATAATATCTTCTTTTAATCTTGGCAATTTTTCTGGTTCAATACTGATACGGTCATAAATTCAGTATATTTTTAATGGAAAGTATTCATCTTTTACTACAGGATCTTCAAGATAGAAATATTCGATAGGTACAGAAAATGCTGATTTTTCTTTCTGGTTTTTCTTTTGCTTTAATGATAGATCTTGGTCTTCTATATTTTTTGAAAGAGAAATCTTAGAATCTTGTTCGAGTGGGGCGGAAAGTAATAAGTATCTAGTAAATCATGATCATTTCTCGATTTTTGCTCTGTTGTGTTTCACGAATTTTTGTAAATCAGCTTTTGTGGCTAATTTTCATGATTCTTTCAAAAGATATAATTTTTTTCAGTTATATTTTTCTCATATTTCACTTAATATTTGATCTGCATTTTGTGGCTGTATATGGCGTCAACAATTATAACAATAAGGTTCTCAGATTTTTGCAAAAAGTAATCTAGTGTAATCATCTATTTCTGTTAATGTACCTACTGTAGAACGGCTATTTCATCAGCGTTTATTTTGTTCGATGGCAATTGCTGGAGAAAGTCATGCACAATATGCGATGTCTGGCCTTTCTCAAAGATTAAAAAACTGGCGTAAATAGCTTGAAAGTGATTCTATATAACGAAACTGTCCTTCTTTATATATAGTTTCAAATGCTAATGATGATTTTCACGAACCGGAAACTCAAGTGAATGTAATTATTTGATTTTTTGGTAAAACTAAGTCTATATTTTTCAGATTGTTTGTTTTGATTCATTCTAATACTATTACATCAGATTGGTCTCTAGATAATTGACTTTTACTAGTATTTTTTGTTGCCATAATTTTGAATATGGTATTAAAATTTGAATCTTAAATTCAATCTTGGAGTGTAGAGATTTATATTAGAATTGCAAGTTTTATGACTAAAATTTTGACATTAAAGTATCTAATTTTTATTACATTAATTCACAAGAATCTCCTATATTTAGCAATCATTCCACACTAATAATTGATTGGTTAATTTCTAGAACGTATAGTGCTTCAGATTGTGGTTTGTATGAAGGACATTTTTCAGTTTTACAAGGATCCATAAGGATTATGTCTACAATCTTTAAGTCAGAATCTAGTCGAATTCATGCAAGAGGAATTAAAGTGTTTTTCATCCAGAATGAATGAGTTCAAACCTTATCAAATATGAATAGCATTCAATTATTATCGGACATTGATTCTCTGTACATTAGTCATAATTGACGAGAGGCATCAGTATCAGCGATTTCTATATTGAAACAATTATTATTACAGCAGATTTTTTGTAGCTTCGTTTTTTTGGTATTATCAAGAAATACAAAGAAAGATATTATCAATATTAGTATAATTATAATTATTCAGATGGTTATTTTTGCAGATCTTTTCATTTTTTATTTATTAATCAATAAATCTGTACTGTCCTTCTGACAAATCTTTTGGTAATGTATATTGGGCTTCTTTTATGCGTTGTAAATCGATCAAATTATATCATAAGTGTTTGATTACTCTCCTGATATGACGTTTTTTTCATTCGTTGAGAGTTACTTTATATGTGAGTATATTTTCCGTTGGTTGTATATCTAGAAATTTTAGTTGTTCTCATTCATCGATTATTCAGCTTTTTGCTCTTTGTTTGTCTTCTTCGCGAAATGGTGTGGTAAGTTGGATTAGGTATTCCTTTTCTATTTGAAATTTTGGATGTTCAAATTGGTGTACTAATGAAGGAGTATCAGTAAGTAAAACTAGTCCACGGCTATCCTTATCTAAACGTCAGATATAGTATCGATTTTTGAATTCTTTTGGTAATAATTCATATATTGTGGAATTGTGAGGATCAGATTTAGAAACTACGTATCATTTTGGTTTGTTAAAGAGAATTAGTTTTCATTTTGGTGATTCAGATAATTCTGAAACTGTAATATTTTCTTTATTTCATTGTTCGTTTGTTATTGTAAGGATATCTCACTTTTTAAGTTCAGATTTGAAGGATTCAACTTTTTCATTATTTAAAAAAATCTGGCCATTTTGTATTAATGATACAATTTTGCGGCGTGATAGTCATTTTGAGTTTTGTAAAAACGGAATGATTTGCATGAAATAGGTCAGATTTTTAAATCTATTTTCACTTTTTAGAATATATTTTCATTTTTTTATTTCAAGTTATGAAAAAGTCTGTGAAAATTTGCATTATTTTGAAATTTTGATTATAATAATTTATGATTTTAATCATATATGATTTATGGACAAAAAGGAGTATTTACAGAAAATCCTAACTCAATTGGAACCAATCCGAGACTTAGCTGCAGGATTGAAAGTTTTAGTTGATGAATGAAATTTGTGAGATGAAGTTTTGGATGTTTTAATTAGCGCTGTTCAATGAGCTGTGAATACTGCTAAAACGGATCTAGATAAGCAAAAATTGCAGAAATGATTGGATGTAATGGAAAAGATGAAGCAGATTGAAAATGAAAGTAAAAGTCAGGATGAGATGGATTTGTCTGAGTTAGATCGTATGATTGATGATTTTAGTTTTTAATAGTTATAAAAATGTCATTAAGTGGACCAGAGTCAAATGAATCAAAAGTTGATGTAACAGAGGTTGATAAAATTACGAAAGAAATTAAAAATTTAGTAGAAACTCCAGATCCAAATGCAGAGAGTCAAAAAGATTTGAATCGTAAGCTGACAAAAGAAGTTGTAGATCAATTGACTTCATCAGGTGATGATGTTAAAAATCAATTAAAGGAATCAATCTTGAAGTTGTTTGAAGGACATGAAAATGATCAAAATTTTTTGGATGGTAATGAATGATTTGTTAAGCTTGCTGAAGCTCTTTGATTAAAGAAAAACGAAGATTGAAGCTGGAGTGAAAATGATGATGCCAGTAAGTGAAGTGAAGAAGTTGCAGATAATATTAAGAAACTAGAGTTACCAGAATTCCCTTTGCAGTGAACTTTGGATTGAATAGATGAATGAGAAGATGGTAAAAAACAATCAAAATTGTATAGTAAACTTGTTAGAAATAGGCCAGAAGAATGACAGGAAGATACTTCGGAGCAGTGATTAAGATTGTATGAAACTACTGCTAAAATAAGTGATCAATTAAGTCAAATCGATGAATTTTTGTGAAATGATAAGCTGAAGGATAATAAGGATATTACTTGAATGAAAGATCTGCTTGAAAATATTCAAAGAGTTATTGATAATACTACTGAGAATAATGTAAAATTATTACAACAGTATATTTATGAGAACTTGGAGGGTCAAGATCAGATTGATTTTAAACATTTAAGCTATAAAAAAAGTGGTGGATTTGATTGAATGTTTTGAGTCGGTACTTTAACGTGATTAAACAAGGTTTTAGAAAACACTTGAGAATATATTAAGTTGGTAGCTGATTCTTTGAGTCAGATGGAAGATCTAGAAGTAAAGCAGAAACTGGATTCGGTGGTGGCGAAATCATCAGTTAATTATGTGCAATGAAGTTGAGATCCAGATTTAAAATTGTGGTTGTCAGAATTCCCTGATTGAGCATCTGTAGACTTTTTAAATGATGATGAGAAGGCAAAGATTAATGAATCGTGAGAACAAAAAATAAAACTAAAGGTAGAGATAAATTGACAAGAAAAGATTATTGAAGTAACGGTTAATGTAGGTAATAGTGATACAGCTGAAACTAATCCAGAAAAACAGCAACCTGTCGTGGATCCTCTTGTTTTGGGTGATAAACAGTATCTTCCAGTGAAAACAGTTCCAGTTTCAGATTCAGAAATTTCTTGAGCTACGTTTTATTCTACGGAGGTTTATTCTCCTGGGGAAGCGTCGACAGATGGTTGATCAGATGATCAAATGTCTGAAATGCAGCCAAATTTTGCTGAAAATATAAAGGAAGTTGATTGAGATAGACTTTATTATATGAAAAAAGGTAATAATATTTATGAAGTAAAAATAGATTCATGATGAAATCTTTGTCCTGTGGCGAGAAATGTAAATAGCGATAAACCTGTCGTCTTTGAAAATAATAAATCATGTATGAAATATTTGCTCAATAAATTACCAACTAGATTACAGAATGAAGATTTATATTTTACATGGAACGGTAAAGATTATGTTATGTGACTTTGAGGATACAAAAAAAGAATAACAATAGAACCAATGACTATTGCTTGATTTTGGTTGAAATGAAATGGATGAGAAAGATGAGCAACTTTGACTGAAAGTTTAGCATTCTTAAATTTAACAAATTATTTAAGAAATGTTTGAGAGTATAGGGATGTAGAATTTAAAAATAATAATCCTAATTTGAAATTGATTTGAAACGAATTATATGTTAGAGTAAATGGAAATAAGAATGTTGGTCTTGATGAAAATTGAAAAGAAGTGAAACATTGAAGATGGTTAAAAATTCAAAGAGAAGAGTTTGGATTAACAAATGATAATGAAGTTTTACAAAGATTTATTAGATATAATAATCATGAGGATTGGAATGATGATTGGGATAGAAAAACACCTAATAAATATTATAAATCTGTAAAACTATAATTATTAATATTTTCTAGAAATCAATCAGCAGATTTTTATAATTCCGTCAGTTGTTTATACTGA
>JAEEGF011031041.1_pt1 | contig 17412 bp, 12 predicted proteins | sample 9134171 | NCBI WGS metagenome assembly JAEEGF01 (sample SAMN16246542, study PRJNA631951) | gut metagenome | biome: gut microbiome; feature: rumen; material: AP-attached | host: Bos | place: Iran: Karaj | collected 2018-10 | reverse complement strand
CGTTTGCGCCAGGTCATTGGTCCCCGCTACCAGGATTCGAAGATAGAGTTGACGGTAGGACAGACGCGCACCATCACCGTCAGCGTGACGGGCGAGGTGAAGATGCCGGGCACCTACACCCTATCGGCCTTCGCCACCGTCTATAACGCCCTCTACATGGCAGGCGGCCCGAACGACATCGGTACGCTGCGTTCTATCAAGGTATTCCGCGGTGGTCGCCAGATTTCGAGCGTCGACGTCTATGCCTTTTTGCTGAACGGTACGCTGACAGGCGACGTGCGGCTGCAAGACAATGACATCATCACCGTAGGCCCCTACGAGTCGTTGGTGTGCATCGCCGGCAAGGTGAAGCGCCCCATGTACTATGAGATGAAGACGACAGAGAGTGCCGCTACGCTGTTGCGTTATGCCGGAGGATTTACGGGCGATGCTTTCACAAAGTCCATCCGTGTACACCGCAAGGCCGGTCAGCAATACTCAGTATTCAACGTAGGAGAATTTGACACCAACGACTTCCGCCTGATGGACGAAGACTCCATCACCGTGGATTCCACCATCGTGCGCTATCAGAACATGGTTCAGGTCATCGGTGCCATCTTCCGTCCGGGCATGTACCAAGTAGGTGGTCACATCAGCACCGTCAAGACGCTGATTGAGGCAGCCGGAGGACTGACCGAGGAAGCCATCGGCCAGCATGCCGTGATGCACCGCACCAAGGCCGATCGCTCGCTCGAAGTGATGAGCATCGACATCAACGGCATCTTGGAAGGAACGGTTCCCGATGTGCCCATCAAGAACGAGGACGTGCTCTACATTGCCAGCTACGAGGAGCAGGAGCAGGACAAGACCATCACCATACACGGTGAAGTGGCCTACCCCGGCACCTACAAGTATGCCGCCAACCAGACGGTGGAGGACGCCATCCTGCAAGCTGGCGGACTGACCAACGCTGCCTCCTTGGCCAAGGTCGATGTGGCTCGCCGTATCATTGCCCCTGAAGCCACCGAAGCCAGTGACACCCTGGCCTTCACTTACAGCTTCAGCATCAACAAGGACTTCAACATCAGCGAGGGCAACAACTTCACGCTACAGCCCTACGACGAAATCTACGTGCGCCGCAGCCCCAAGTACAATGAGCAGCAGAATGTCATCGTGGAGGGCGAGGTGCAGTTCAAGGGAAGCTATACGCTGACCAACAGCCGCCAGCGACTGAGCGAGATTATCAAACAGGCCGGCGGTCTGACACAGCGTGCCTACCCCGAGGGTGCCAAGCTGATGCGACAGATGACCCAGGAGGAGCGCGAGCAGATGGAGACTATGCTGCGCACCGCCCAGCGCAACTCAGGCAACGACTCTATCGACGTGAGGAAGCTGCTGACCATGACCACCTTCCCTATGGCTATCGAGTTGGACAAGGCACTGGCCAACCCCGGCAGCGACGACGACCCGTTCCTGCGTGAGGGCGACCGCATCGTGGTGCCGCGCTACACCAGTACGGTGACCATCAACGGCGAGGTGCTCTACCCCAACACCGTGCGTTACAAGGCCGGCGAGAAAGCCGACTACTATCTGGACTTGGCGGGTGGCGTCAGTTCTACGGGTAAGCGCAGCCAGACCATCATCATCTACATGAACGGCATGGTGGCCAAGGCCGACCGCAAGCACCGTCCGGCTCCCGGCTGCCAGATTGTGGTGCCCACGAAAGCCAGGAAGCGTGGCCTCGGCCTGACGGAGTGGCTCAGCATCGGCACCTCGACGGCTTCAATCGCCACGATGATTGCCACGATTGCCAACCTGATAAAGTAAGGAGAACAGCATGGAGGAGAAGAAACTCATCAACATCAGCATCCTTGATGTCATCAGGATCCTAAAGGATGACAGGAAGAAGATAGCCATCTACTCCTGTGTGGCAGGAGTCATCGGCGTATTGTTGGCTTTCGGCACACCAAAGGTTTACAAGTCGACGGTTATCCTTGCACCTGAAGAGTCGGGCAGCGGTTTTGCCGGAAGTATCTCGTCGTTAGCGTCCATGGTGGGCATGAACATGAAAATCGGCCAGACTGGCGACGCCCTCTATCCCGAGATTTATCCCGACCTGATGGGGTCGACGGGCTTTGTCGTGGGCATGTTTCCCATCCAGGTGACAAAGAGCAAGACGGGCGAGACCTATACCTACGCCGACTACCTGCAACACCACCAGCGCTTAGCCATTCATGAGTATCCTATGGCATGGCTCACCAAGCTGATGGAGAAGCTGAAAGGCAATGATGACGTCAAGAAAGGTGAAGGTATAGACCCCAAGCACCTGACCAAGAAGGAGTACAACGTCGTACAAGCCATCAAGAAGAGCATGGACTGCTCGGTGGACAAGAAGACCAACGTCATCACCATCGTCGTGGAAGACCAAGACCCCGAGATAGCCGCCACCGTAGCCGACTCGGCACAACAGCACCTGCAGCGGGCTATCACCAACTACCGCACGAAGAAAGCCCGCGTAGACTTGGAGTACATGCAGCAACTTTATGAAGAGGCCAACCAGCAATACGCCAAGGCACGCCAGAAGTACGCCTCATTCGGCGATGCGAACAGCAAGATTGCCCTGCAGTCGGTACAGGCCATCCTGGACGAACTGCAGAATGACATGCAGCTGAAGTACAACATCTACCAGCAAGTGGTGGAGCAGCTTCAGTTGGCAAAGGCAAAGGTACAGGAACGGACACCGGCATTCACCATCATCGAGGATGCTACCGTACCAGTCAAGCACAGCAGCCGCCCAAAGGTGGTAACACTCATCATCTGGATGATTCTCGGATTCCTTCTGCGCACGGGCATGCTGCTTTGGCAGAAACGCCGCCAGTTTGTCAATATATAACTCCTGACACACGCATTGAAAAGACATCCGTACATCCTCGCTACCGCTGTAGCCACGCTACTTGCTATTGTAGTGTGGCTATGCCTGCCTAAGGAGTACACGGCCGTCACAAAGGTCAGCGACGAATACAAGGAAACGGACTTGGCAATTGGCCTCAACTCCAAGAACGTCTTTATACGAGACATGATGGGTGCCAATTCCGGCATGAACGACATCATTGTATATTGTAAGGTTCTTAAAACAGAAGACTTTGCCCGTACCATTTCCCACAAACAAGTTCCGGGCAAAGGAATGACGTACGGGGAGTACATCGGGGAAACGGACACCATTGGGATCATCCAAGAGCACATCAACTATAATGTCAGTAGCCGAGAGGCCACATTAGCCATCAGCTTTACCGACAAAGACGCTGTGGTGGCTTCGCAGATGCTTGATAGCGTGACGGCCCATCTGCAGCAAATCGTGACAGACTATCGTCATGAGATGGCTGAAGCCGCCTTGCAGAATGCAAAGAATGAGATGGAGACTACCAGGCAGAAGTTTGAGCAAGCCCAATCTGCCTACGATGACTTTGTCGACTCCCACCTTAACACAAGCAGTCAAGAAGTGGAGCAACAAGAACGCGCCCTTGAAAACGAAGCGTCCTTGGCCTACAACAATTATGAGGAAGCCTCTACCCAGTATGCAAGACAGAAAGCGCTGAAGCAGCGCGCCTATCTGTCATTTGCTGTCATTACCGACAACAGTATACCTCAACATTACAGCAACTACTTTCTCAGTTACTTCTTGAGTTTCGTCCTGATAGCCTTGGCTCTCACTCATGGGGTGAAACTATATCAGAAACACAAGAAAGAACATCGGATGACCATTGAGTGGGGGGGATTATTCTCCCCTTGGAGTATTACCATGCTCATTTGGGGGGCGATTTTGGGCCTGTACTATCTGTTAGACACAGACCTCTACCCTATTACCAGCCAGTTCTACATCTGCTTTGTCCTTTGGCTACCCATCTTTGTTGTATGTTCTTTTGTTACTTACAATCTGCTGTCACCCAACTCCTCTAACCAAAGGAACACCTTTGATTTCAACAAATCCATCTTCACCTTCTTCTTTGTCATCTCACTTGTTATTACACCGCTATATGTCTACAGGATTCTCCAGATAGTCATGATGTTCAGTACGGACGACGTTATGAACAATATCCGCACACTGGCCATCTATGGAGAGGGGCAAGGATTCCTCAGCTATTCCAATGTTATCAACCAGTCTCTGTTCATCGTATCATTATGGGCCTATCCCAAGGTTCCCATGTGGCAGGTTGTCGTCCTGACCTTTGCCTGCATACTGAATTCATTGGCCATCATGGAGAAAGGAACCATCTTCCTTGTATTCATTTGCATCATGTTCGTCCTGTTTGAGAAGAAAGTCATCAAGATTCGTTCCATCATCGTTGCAGGCATCCTTCTTATCGGATTCTTCTATATCTTCAATCTGGCCAGAGCAGAAGAGGACAGCGATTACCAGAACAACGAAACGATTCTCGATTTCTTTACCATGTATGCCCTCTCGCCACCTGTGGCGTTCTGCCAGCTTCTTCCGGAAGTGATTCCCCAGTTCGGTACAAACACCTTTGAGATTATCTACCTGTTCTTAGATCGCTTCGGTGTCAACGACATCATTGTCAAAAGCAAACTGCAGGAATTCGTATGGGTTCCTGTCAGCACCAATGTCTATACCATTTTCCAGCCATTCTATCTTGACTTTGGCTACAAAGGCGTCGCCTTCTTCTCGATGGTTTACGGAATTGTGTCGGGATGGCTCTACCGCCTGTTCCGAAACGGGAACAGCATTGGCTGTTGCATCTATACTTTTATCGTCGAAGTACTTATACTGCAATTCTATCAGGAAAACATCTTCCTCAGTATGGTAACCGTCTTCCAGTTCGTATTCTTCGTCACCTTATTCACACAAAACAAGATAAGGTTCTCCCTATGTCAGAAAGCCACATAACCAGCACGCGTTCTTCACTCTTACAGAAGAACATCCTGGCCTCCTTTATCATCAAAGGATGGTCGGCAGTCATCGTCTTACTGATGGTTCCTGCCACCTTGCATTGCTTGGGAGAGTACAAGAACGGCATCTGGCTGACCATCAGCAGCTTGCTGCTATGGATTGACAACATGGATATTGGACTGGGCAACGGGCTCAGGAACAAGATAGCAGAGTATATAGCACATGGAGAGCGTGAGCGCACTCGTTCCCTCGTCTCCTCGACCTTTGCCTTGCTTAGCTGCATCATCATTCCCGTCATGCTCGTGCTGTTGCTGTTGATAGCTGTGGGCGACCCTTATCAGGTGTTCAATGCAGCACCGACAAAGGTACCCCATCTGGACCAGGTTCTCATGGTGACGGTCATACTCGTATGTACATCGTTTGTATTCAAGCTGATTGGCAACTTCTATATGGGCCTCCAGCTTCCGGCCGTGAGTAATCTGCTGATAGCCTTGGGACAGACGCTGGCACTGATTGGTACCTATATTGTGCTGTGGTCAGGAAGCCACTCACTCATGTTTATCGCCTTGGTCAACACGGTATCTCCCCTACTCGTCTACCTGTTGGCTTATCCATATACCTTTTTCTATAAATACCCTCAGCTGCGTCCCTCCTTCCGTCTCATCGACTTCAAGGAGGCAAAGGCGGTCATCAACATGGGAGTGCAGTTCTTTATCATGCAGATATCCAGTGTTGTTCTGTTTATGACTTCCAACATCTTGATATCCAATCTATTCTCTCCAGAGATGGTTACTCCTTATCAGATTACCTACCGCTATTTCAGCATCCTGCTGGTCGTCTTCACCGTCATCTGCATGCCTTTCTGGAATGCTACGACCGATGCATATCAGCGAAACGATATGGAATGGATACGTCAGGCTGCCAGTAAACTGCGCCTGATGACGATTGGTATTTTACTATGTCTCATCGTGATGGTCGCTCTTTCCGACATCGTCTATGCCATCTGGATAGACCGTCAGACAGTCATCGACATCAGAATGAGCATCGTGATGGCAGCCTATATCTTCATTCTCATCTACAGTATGCGCTACAGCTACTTCATCAATGGCATAGGGACGCTGCGCCTGCAGCTCATCTTCACCGCCACAGCAGCCATTGTCTTCATACCGCTGGCCTATTTAGCAACCTGGTGGACTCACGATATTATCTGGTTTATGGTCGTCATGTGCCTGGTCAATATCCCAGGCCTCATCGTCAACCGCATCCAGTTCTACAAACTCATTAACGGCAAGGCAAAAGGAATATGGAACAAATAAAAGTGAAAGACATAGCCATCCTGATGGCAACCTATAACGGAGAGAAATACCTTAGCGAACAGATTGACTCATTCCTCTCACAGACCAGCCACCAGTGGCATCTGTTTGTCCACGACGACGGTTCGACTGACGGCACCATAGTCATCTTAAATGATTATGTCTCGAAATACCCGGAGCAGATTACCCTGCTTGACTATCCCCCGCAAGGCGGTGCCCTGCAGAACTTCATGAGCCTGTTGGAAAAGGTAGAAGCTGACTACTATATGTTCTCAGACCAGGACGACGTGTGGCATCCAACCAAGGTCGAACTATCGTATCAAGCTATGAAGGAGCAGGAAGCCCTACATCCCGACAAGCCCATCATCGTACACTCTGACGTAAGGGTTGTAGACGGTAATCTCAAACTGCTGCATCCCTCCTACCGGGAATATGGCCACATCTATCCAGAGTCCGTGAAGGACTTTAAGAGCTGTGTCATCAACATCACCTTAGGATGTGCCATGCTGTTCAACAGGAAGGCGAGGGAAATCTCTTTGGACCGCCCATGGAAGCATGCCCTGATGCACGACGGATGGGTGACAACGCGCACGTTTGCAGAAAACGGTATTGTCTATGCAATGCCAGAGGCACTTCTGGAATACAGGAATCATGGCGACAACACTGTAGGGGCGACGGACGGTTCACGCTTTACGATAGGGTATAGAATCAGCCATTTCGGACAGATGCTACGGCTTAACATCAAGCAGTACCGCATGCTCCGCAGTGCAGGATACGGTTCAATCTTCACCTATTACTATCATAAGTTCCTGCTGCATATCCATTAACATGATGATTATCGAGCAACGATGAACCTATATATCAACGGAAGATTCCTGACTCAGCCCATGACGGGTGTCGAACGCTACGCCTACAATATCTGTAAGGCGATGGCCAGACTCCACCGGCCTTTTACCATCGTCTGTCCGAAAGCACCCATTCATCAGGACTACGATGTGAGCGACCTGCATACCGTTCACTATGGTATCGGCAACTCTCACTTCTGGGAGCAGTGTGTCCTTCCGTTTTTCTTCATCGGCAAGAAGGACTATCTCGTACTCAGTTTCACGGGCTTAGGCTCTGTACTGATACGTCATAAAATCATGACCATCCACGATCTGGCTTTTTTGAAGAATCCCTCGTGGTATTCGCGAGCCTACTATTGGTATTACAGGTTCATGACCCCCTTGGCGGTGAAGACATCACGGCATGTCCTGACAGTCAGTGAATTCTCGAAAAGCGAGATACTCCGCTTCTATCCTTTCCTAAAGCGCGAGCACATCAGCGTGGTCTATAATGCCATCGACAGTCAGCTGTTCAGGCCCCTTGCTGATGTCCCCTGGCCCGAAGAACGTTTTGTGCTATGTGTCTCGTCCATCGACCCGAGAAAGAACTTTGCGCGTCTGATAGAAGCCTGTCAGGGTCTGACAGCTGCCAAACTCTATATTGTAGGCAACTATAACCGCGTATTCAGCGAACAAGAGCAGTTGACAAGCACTTCTGAGCATATTCACTTCTTGGGGAGAGTCAGCGACCAAGAACTTGTCAAGCTCTACAACCAGGCCGACTGTTTCATCTTCCCGTCGTTATACGAGGGATTCGGACTGCCTCCGCTTGAGGCGATGGCGTGCGGATGTCCGGTACTGGTCTCCGACATTCCCGTAGAACGTGAGATTTGCGGTGATGCTGCACAGTATTTCAATCCTCTTGAACCGAATGACATGCTACGCATCATCACTAAATACCTTACTGAAGCTGACGATATCAAAGAAACAATGCGACAGAAAGGCTGGCAGAACCTCAAAAAGTACTCCTGGGAGAAGTCAGCCGAGAAAATTCTGAAAATAATTCAAGAAATATCTGCATGCTGATACAATTTATAGCCCAATATGGCGTTATAGTAATATAAAGGACTATCGGAAAAACTATTTATGAACAAAACTCTACTCCACATTACGAAATACTATTATCCTGTAGAGGGAGGCATCGAGACCGTCACGAAATACATGGCAGAAGGCTTGAAGTCCTACAATACCTATGTCATCTGTTTCAGTCAAGACGGTATCACCCGTATGGACACCATCAACGGGGTAAAGGTTTACCGCATAGCCCCTTCCATCAAGATTTCCAGTCAGGACATAGCGTTTTCCTACTACAGCTACCTTAAGAAGATCATTTACGAGATACAGCCCGACATGATCATCCTGCACTGTCCCAACCCCTTCCTCTACCCCATTACAGCCAAGCTGAAGCCCAAAAACACGAAACTCGTGCTGTTGTGGCACTCCGATATCCTGGGTAAGGGAATCCTGTATCACCTCATCAACAGGTTTGAGAAGAAGATTCTCAAGGAAGCCGACTTGATACTGGCCACCAGCCCCAACTACATTCATCCGAGCAGTCCCATCTACAAATATCAGGAAAAGACAAGAGTGGTGCCCAACGGCATTATTGCCAAAGACTTCAGGCTTCTCAAGAAAGACCAGTCGACGATTAACTATATCAAGAAGAAGTACGGCAAGAAGAGGATTATCTTCTTCGTGGGCCGTCATGCTACCTACAAGGGCATCAACTACCTGATAGAAGCTGAGAAGTATATCAAGTCGGATTGCGTCATACTCATTGGAGGCCGAGGCCCTGAAACTGAAGCGATGAAGGAGTTGGCCCAGTCGGACAGAATCAAGTTTATCGGCAAGATTTCCAACGAAGACCTGCATTGCTACTACTACGCCTCCGACATCTTTGGCTTTACGTCCTGCACCAAGCAGGAAGCCTTCGGCATTGCGCTGGCCGAAGCCATGTACTGCGGATGTGTGCCTGTGACGTTCACCATTGAGGGCTCGGGCGTCAACTGGGTTTCTGTCAAAGGTGAAACTGGCGAGGAAGTTGCTTTAGGCGATGTGAAAGCATACGCCGAGGCTATCGACCGGCTGTTAACCGACAAAAACCTGCATCAGCAATATGCCGAGGCTGGCCATGACCGAATTGTGAATATGTTCACCAGCGAGCAGTCTAACGCCCAGGCCGATGTTATCTTCAAGGAATTCCTTGCCGGATAATCAACGACCGAAATAGTCACTCCATATCATCCAGTCGGACAGCGTCTGGACTTTTTCCGTCACCGAGTTCTTGTAGTCCGGATTGAGCAACGTATGGCCGAAGCCGCGCCAGGCCTTTCTGATGCCATACATATCCAACAGCGTCGTATAGACATCCAACTGGTTACAGGGTCCCGTCCACACTTGCGACTTGCTGAATCCACCATTGATGATGTACAGCGGCAGCTGATTGCTCACACTGCTCTCATCCATCTGAAGCAATGAGGGATGGGCGTGATGGTCGGCTGTGATGACGATGATGCTGTTATCATAGACGCCATGCTGCTTGAGGGCATTGATGTACTTCTCTATCTGCATGTCGAAATAGTGACAATCGATGAGGTAGTTCCGGTACTCGGGAGTCAGCGTCTCGTCGGTCAGCGTAAAGTCGTGCTCTACGCACTTGTCGTATGGGTTATGCATCGACATCGTGAGGATAAGCGAGAAGAAGGGGCTTTGCGTCTGGCAGTCCACCCGCGAGGCCATCTGGAATATCTGTTCGTCGGTCAGATCCTTATTACCCTGCAGAGCGGCACCAGCATCGAACTTGGAATACAGCTTTTCGATACCATAGATTTCGCACATGGCATCCTGCTCCCAGAACGTGGGGGACGTGGGTACGATGGCATGCGAATGGCTGATGAGGTGCTGTGCCTTCAGCACTTTTGGAAGGCCAGGCACCGTCTTTCCCTTCATCACATTCACCGTAATCTCCGACTTCAACGGCAGTACACCCGTCATATAGATAAACTGACCGTCGGACGACTCTCCGATGTTGATGTTGGGTTGAACCTGCCCGTTGTAGTACACGGTGCTGTCACGTTTCAGCCTGTTCAGAAACGGCGTAATCTCCTTGCCGTCAACTTTCAAGTCGGAGGTCAGCGACAGGTAAGACTCCACAATGATGAATATCAGGTTGGGCTTGGCGGTTCCTATGGTCGAAGCCGTAGTCCTTTCGGAATAGTCGGTGTAGGCCTGCTCTATTTCCGCTACCTGCGCCTCATCCAGCACCATGTTCCTACGGAAGAAGTCCTCATGGCAGACAATGGCTCTTCGCACAAATCCGCTGCGGAACAGCATATTGTTGGGGGCCTGGTTGAACTGCACCCGAATGGGAGAGAATCTGGTGTAAGATACCTCGAACGAGGGGTCACGGAACAGCCATAGTACGACAATGAACGCTGCTATGACCGTCAGCAGCACGCCCCATACAAGCCCTAAGGTCCTCAGATACCGGACTTTCAGTGCCTTTCGGTCGAAGCGGCAGTACAACCACCCGAAAAGCAAAGCCAGCAGCACATAACACAAGTCAACAGCCCTGAAACCGGCCATGATGCTCTGTATCACTTCACCGTCGTTCAGATTCCCAACCTGCGTGAGTGCCAGATTAGGAAGATAGTGGGCAAAGAACCTGGAATACAGCACGTTGCAGAACGACAGCAGCATCGTACATACAAACGTGAACAGCAGGCTCTGCTTCACCCTCCCTACAAGAATCAACATTCCCAACAGGAAGAAGAACGACACGTCTAACAGACATGCCAGCACATTGCTCATCAGCGCATCCAACTTGAACGGATACTCAAACTCCACCGTCAAAGCCAACTGATAATGCATGAAGAGCAGATTGACTATTGACAAGCCAAACAGCAGGAGGAATCGTACATTCAATGACTTCCGAAGGCATTCCGGCCAACGCGGCAAAAGGATTCGTTCCATATTTATCCGTATAACGTGATATAGGATTACAGCTGCAAAGGTACTATATTTTTCTATAACCTGCAACTATTGAACAAAAAAAGCAGCAGCGGAATGCAATATTTTCGACACTCGTCGGTTATATATATAAATAAGAACGATTATATGACGATATATCTACTCGGAGCATTCTTATTAAGCACTATATGCGGGTTTGTCTTCACGCCCGTCATTCTTGATTTCTGCAAGCGGAAAAAGCTATACGACATACCCAACGAGCGAAAGGTACACAAGAAAGCCATACCCCGACTGGGCGGCATTTCGTTCTTTCCAAGCATGATGACGGCTTTTGTGGTACTTCTGTTCTTCCTCTCCAATACCCAGCAGCAACAAATCGAGGTGAATATATGGAGTGCCAGTTTCCTGATGGGCACCGCCGTCATTTATGTTGTGGGCATCGTCGACGACCTGATAGGACTGAACGCCAGGACGAAATTCACGGCCCAGTTGCTAACGGCATGCCTGCTGCCACTTTCCGGCTTGTACGTCAACAATCTGTACGGGCTTTTCGGCATTCACGAAATACCGTACCTTGTCGGTATCCCGCTGACCGTTTTTCTCATCGTCTTCATCGACAACGCCATCAACCTCATTGACGGTATCGACGGCTTGGCATCGGGTCTCTCACTGATAGCCCTGACGGGATTCCTCGTCTATTTCATCCATTACGACGTATTCATGCATTCCTACAGCATACTTGTCTGCGGAATGATTGGTGCGCTGGTAGCTTTCATGTACTTCAATCTCTTTGGAAAGACGGAGCGCAATAACAAGATATTCATGGGCGACTCCGGCAGCCTCACCTTAGGATTCGCATTGGGTTTCCTCGCCATGAAATGTGCTATGGACAACACGCTGATATGGCCCACCCGCCCGGAAGCTATCATCGTGCCGATGTCGCTGCTGTTTGTTCCCTCGGCCGATGTTGTCAGGGTGACGCTGCACCGCCTGTTTCATCACCGTCCCATATTCGACGCCGACAAGAACCATATCCACCACAAGCTGCTACGGCTGGGTATGACGCAACATCAGGCGCTCATCTTCATCATTGCGCTGGCATTATTCTATGACGGCATGAACTACGTGCTGCTGTCCTATCTGTCATCAACATGGATTCTAATCATTGACGTCCTGCTCTACTGCTTTATCAATATGTGTATCAACCAGTTCACCAACAGCCACTACATGAAGCGCACCATCGACTGCATTGTGGCGTTTTTCTGCCTCATCATCTTTTCACCGCTCATACTCCTCTGCTACCTGCTCATCAAGCTTGGCGGAGGCTCTGCCATCTATAAGCAGACGCGCATCGGACTGGGCGGCAAGCCCTTCTACATCTACAAGTTCCGCAGCATGGTGGAAGACGCAGAAAAGGAAGGGGAGGCACTCTTCCAGCACGAGAACGAAACCAGGATGACCAAGACCGGGCGCTTCCTGCGCAAGCACCATTTAGACGAACTGCCCCAGCTGTGGAACGTCTTTGTCGGAGACATGTCGTTCGTAGGCTACCGCCCAGAGCGTCCCTACTACATCAAACAGATTATGGAGAAGGACAGCCGCTATGAGCTGCTTTATCAGATACGCCCAGGCGTCACCTCCTACGCTACATTATATAACGGTTACACAGATACTATCGAGAAAATGCTGAAACGACTGGAACTCGACCTTTACTACCTGGAGCACCAGACGCTGTGGATGGACACCAAGATTCTGCTGAAGACCTTCTTAAGCATCGTTTCCGGGCGCGTCTTTCTGTTTACCTCCTGCCTACTGCTTTCGCCCATTGCCAATGCGCAAACCACCATCAACTATCAGCTGACGGCAGAGACAGCAGTGGGAACGGGCGACTATACCGCTTACCAGTTAGCCACCAACCGCCACCACGTGCTGGGTACCCGCTCCAACACAGCCTATCTGCGAGGTGCGGTGGATGTGGAACATGCGTTCACGGAGAATCTGCGCCTGTCAGGCGCTGTTGATGCCATAGCCTCCGTACATGCCGACCACAAGGCTTACTTGCAGCAGTGCTATGCCAACCTGTCGTACCAGTCGTTCTTCATCGAGGCTGGCAGCCGGGAAGAAGAGCCTGTGTTGCGTAATCCGCTCCTTTCGTCGGGCGCGTTTATCAAAGGCAACAATGCCAAGCCCGTTCCGCAGATTCACTTCGGCACTCATGAATTCTGGACAGTACCTTATACCAAGGACTGGCTTCAGATACACTTCGACTTCGGCTATGGCAAGTTCATGGACAGCGGCTATCGCAAAGACGTGTTCCTTCAGGAAGAAGGCCCCAACCGGCAATTCCCCGTCGGCACCGATGCCTACTACCACCAGAAGCACCTCTATCTGCGCAGCAATCCCACCAAGCGACTGTTCGTAACCGTCGGCATAGAGCATGCAGTACAGTTCTGCGGCACTAAAAACAGCTACGAAGACGGAGTGGTGACTACCAAGGAGAAGCCCGCGAGCCTAAAGGCTTTCTGGGACGTCATACTGCCTGTCGGCGACAGCGACTACTTCGACAAAGATGCCATAGAAGACTGGGTTTACGGCAATCACATTGGCTCCATGACAGTCCAGATAGGCTGGAACATCGACGAGCGCCACCAGTTGCTTGCCTATCTGGACAACCCCTTTGAAGACGGCTCCGGCGTACGCAAAAGCAACGATATCGACGGACTATGGGGAATACAGTACACCAATAAGTCAACAGGCATACAACACGTCCGCGGCGCCGTAGTGGAGTATTTCCAGACCACCAACCAATCAGGCCCCCTGCATTGGGACAGCGGCGACTATCCCGAACCCGTCCGCAGCCAGATAACCGACTTGGTAACGGGCAACGACAACTATTACAACCACAACTACTACGGCAGTTACTCCCACTATGGCATGACCTTCGGCAACGCCCTCATCACCTCACCTATTTATAATGAGGACGGCTGCCCTGAGTTCCGCGACAACCGTGTCAAGGCTTGGCACGTAGGCGTGAACGGCGACATTACCAACCGACTCTCCTACCTCGTCAAAGGTTCCTACCGCGAGGGATGGGGTACCTATCATGCACCGCTGTCAACCAAGCACCATTCCTTCGACGCCATGCTGCAAGGAAACTACACCACCGGCCCCTGGCAGTTCAGCGCTGCCTACGCCTTCGACAAGGGAAACATCTACGGCGACTGTTCAACGTTCAACCTAAAAATCGGCTATTATGGCAAAATTCTCTAAATACCTCTCACCTATTACCTATTACCTCTTACCTCTCACCTTCCTCCTCCTTTCCTGTCAGGAAGGCCGCGAGGCAGGCGACCTCTTCGGAATGTGGCGCTTGAAAGGTTCCGACACCCACTACCTGAGTTTCTCGGGTACCATTGTCGGGGTGAAGGATACCTCCAAAGGTGAAGTGTTCGGTAACTTCCAGCATACGGGTGACAGTCTCTTCATACAATGCTATTCCATTTACGGCGATCCTGCCGATACTACCATCGTCGAACAGTCTTACGGCTTCAAGCCCATCAACGACATACGCCTGAAAATCGACGTGCTCGACAGCGACGATCTGGTACTCAGCAAGGGCGACCAAATATGGACATTTTATAAGTATTAGGGATTTTCCCCCCTCGGTTTAGGGAAAATCCCTTGCATAGCTCGTATTTTTGTTGTTTCTTTGCATCGTGAAATAGAAACAACATGTCAAACTGATTAAATACTTACGACTATGCAGAAAATGATAATCGCACTGGTAACGATGCTGACCATGACCGTGTCGGCAAGTGCAATGAGCTACGAGCAGGCCCGCAACGAGGCCCTGTTCCTGACCGACAAGATGGCTTACGAGCTGAACCTGACGGATGCCCAGTACGAGGCTGCCTACGAGATAAACCTCGACTACCTGATGGGAGTGACAAGCTACGACGACGTGTTCGGTGTCTATTGGGAGCGCCGCAACCTCGACCTGAGCTACATCCTCTACAGCTGGCAGTGGGAAGCCTTCCGTGCCGCTACCTACTTCTACCGTCCGCTTTACTGGGAAGCTGGCTACTGGCACTTCGGCATCTACGCCCGCTATCCCCACCGTGACTACTTCTACTTCGGACGTCCCCACTTCTATGCTACCTACCGCGGTGGCCACAGCTGGCACCTGAACGGTGGCCGCAGCTACTATCACGGACGCGACAGCCACTTCCGTCCTTCACTGCCCTCAGGCCGTCAGCATTTCGGAATGCGCAACAGCTACGACCGCGGCGACTTCAGAGGTTCGCATCGTGGCAGTTCAACCCGCGTCACAGGACGTCAGAACGATAACCGCTCGTTCGGCTCCGGCAGCCGCAGCATGGGACGTGACAACAACCGCAGCACGGGCAGCGGCCGCTTCGGCAACGGAGACATGCAGCGCGGCAACAGCAACATTCAGCGCGGCAGTAGCGAAATGCAGCGTGGAAGCAGCGAGATGCAGCGCAGCAGCGGTAACTTCCAGCGTGGCAGTAGCAGCGAAATGCAGCGCAATAGTGGCAGCAGCAACGTCCAGCGTGGCAGCAGCGAAATGCAGCGCAATGGCGGCAGCTTCGGATCGAGCAGCAGACCTACACGCTCATTCGGTAGCCCCAGCAGCAGTTCGTCGAGAAGTTCAGGAAGCCACTCAGTCGGCAGTAGCATGAGCCGCCCGTCAGGCGCAAGCCATTCTTCGGGCAGCATGGGAAGCCGTCCTTCAGGTGGTGGCAGCCGCTCATCCGGCGGTGGAAGCAGCCACGGCCACTTCGGCGGTCGCCGCTAAAGTTCCAGGATGCGCACCTCGCAGTTAGTCATGCGCTCCACATCACGCATTTGCTTGCCGTAGTACACAGCTTGTATCGCCTTGTTGACGATGCCGTGTCCTACGGCAAGCACTGTTTTTCCCTCATAGCGGGTACGCACGTAGTCTAAGAATCGCCCTGCACGGGCCAGCAAATGGTCAAGCGTCTCAATGTCATCGGGCCACACCTCTCCCTTCAAGTCCGGGATATAGCGGCCCGTGAACGATCCCCAGTCGCGTTCGCGCAGCAGCTGGGTAGTGTCAATCGGCTGCTCAGGCCCAGCCAGGATACGTGCCGTATCAATGGCCCGCTTCAGGTCGCTGGCCACGTATGCGTCAAAATGGGTATCCGCCAACCGCTCGCGCAACTGCTTGGCCTGCCCTACCCCCACGTCGTTAAGCTGTCCCTGCGTCTGCCCCTGCATTAGCTGACGGGCATTATCTACAGTCTCGCCGTGACGGGTCAAATATAAAGTCGTCTTCATCTTGTCGGCAAAGGTAAGCATTTATCCCTAATTCGCCAAACTTATTCAAGGGAAAATGACTTTGACCCCTGCCTCCGATAACTGGACAGGGCACTATTCGCCGTATATCTCCGTGAGCTTGGCGTGCAACTCTTCGCCACTGAGGTCGCGCGCCACAATCTTGCCCTGCGGGTCGATAAACAGGTTGTCAGGAATGGCGTTAATCCTATAGACTTTGGTGACCAAGGAATCCCAGGCTTTCAAGTCGGAGAGATGTGTCCACGGCATGTTCAGGTTGGCAATGGCTTTCACCCACGGCTCCTTTCGCCCTGTTTCCCGGCCTTGCCTTCTCCTTGTCAGCAAACAAATACTGCGGGTCGTCCTTCTGCCACGCCAATGATTCGCTGTCCACACGGATGAGTTTGTCCTGTGCTGTCATCGTTAAAGTAACAATGGTAAGTAGGAAGATAAGAACGGTTTTCTTTTTCATTACTAATGATGGTTATTGTTTACGGATTGCAAAGGTACAAAATGTTTTGGAAAGATGATGCGTTTTTCGTATTTCTCTAACTTTTTCTTTTTGGGATCACCTTGACCTCTCTAAGTATTGTTGCTGACCTCAGACGGAAGGTTAGCATCGGCTTGTTGGTCTTAACCACACAGGGAACATAGCCGATATGATTGGCTTTCAGTTCAACATTCGTTTGGGGAAGCCAGATAGAGAAATATCCAGTAGAATCTGTTGCGGCGCCAATACCTTTGCCTCTGATGTGCACCCAGGCGTCTGCCAGTGGTTTATCGTCTTCGTCATAGACATAACCCTCAATATGGTGACGCTCTTTCTTTAGTTCTGGATGCTTGCTGATATAGTCATCGCAGTACGTGTCAGGAACGGTTGTCACTTCTATGACGCCGTATTTGGCACGATCGCCGTATATCTCAAAGCATCGTTGTTTCCGCTCTTCTTCGCTACCCCCATAAGGTTGATATAATGCACGACCAATTCTCTCTTCAACATTTAAATCACTATCAGAGAGTAATTGATGCTGTTTGTAGAGATACG
>JAEEGF011060954.1_pt1 | contig 17413 bp, 14 predicted proteins | sample 9134171 | NCBI WGS metagenome assembly JAEEGF01 (sample SAMN16246542, study PRJNA631951) | gut metagenome | biome: gut microbiome; feature: rumen; material: AP-attached | host: Bos | place: Iran: Karaj | collected 2018-10 | reverse complement strand
TCTTGCGCACGGTGTCGATGACCTCGTGGTCCCCTGCCTCGAATCTGCGGAGCATGTCGGCGATCTCCTCCTGCACGGCGGGATTGGACTCCATCATCTTGTTGGCGAGGCGGTAGTATGCCACCCACTTATGATCGGTCTTGTCGCGGTCCTCGGTCATGTCGACCTGGTCCTCGGTGAGGTTGTTCACACCCCATGTGAGGATGACCACCTGCTTGCCCACGTCGTTGACGTAGTATTCCGTGGAGGTGTCGTAACCGCACATCTTGAAGCAACGTGCCAGCGTGTCTCCGATGATGGGGTTCCTGGCGCGTCCGACGTGGATGGGGCCGGTGGGGTTGGTGGACGTGTGCTCCACGTTGACCCTTATCCCCTTGGCGGGGTGGGAACCGTATGCCTCGTCCTTCTCGAGGATGTCCTTCAGGGTACCCTCGACCATGATGCTCTGGTCCATGGCGAAGTTGAGGTATCCGTTGACGGCGGACACCGATGCTATGGAACCCCTCGGCGAGATCTTCCCTGCGAGCTCCTGCGCGATGGCGGCGGGAGCCTTCCTGAGGGCCTTCGCCATGGTGAAGCACGGAACTGCGAGATCGGCACCCTCGACCGAGGGCACCTCTGTCTGGAACGCTATGTCCCCTGCTCCCATCTCCTTTAATGCGGCTGCGACCGCCTCGGTCACATCCGACTTGAACGAATCCATTGCTGACATTTGGATCACTGAACCTTGTATCTGAGTATCGCGGCTATTCCGCCGAACGCGGTGAGCAGCATCTGGCCCTCCTCCGAGTCGGTGGAGATTATCTCGACGTTGGTGTTGTACATCTCGGCCTTCTCGAAGAAGTCGTCGACCAGGTCCTCGTTCTTGACGACGTTGGCGTTGGCATGGCATACGGCGCATTCTATCTTCTCGTCCGCATCGGGGACGGTGGCCTCGTAGCTGTGCCCGTTGGGGCACTGTACTGTTATCCTGCGCTTGTTGAGCTCCTCGGAGAGGAGGAGGACGTCCACGGCGCCCATGTTGACGGCGTCCCTGACGATGTCCTCTCCGTATGCGGAGAGACCTCCGTCGCTCTTCCTGATCTCGCTGAACAGCCTCTGGACGAACTTCTTCTCTTTCATGAGGTCCACTTCGGCGATGGCGCCGGCGGCGTTGTCGACCAGTTCCTTGAGTCCGAACTCATCCGTGTAACCGGTATCAAACAGCGGGGTGATGACCTTCTTGGCGAGCTCGTGGTGCAGGAACTCCTCCTTAATGAAGAAGTCCTTGGTCGCTCCGGGTCCTCCCACGAGGATACCCTGGAGATCCTGGATGCTGTCCAGGAAGACGGTGGTCGCATTGTCCGCGACCTTCACGAAGAACTCGTGGGCGGCGATCTCGATCAGCCTCTCGAAACGGACGGACGACTGACCTCCCTGGTGGTGCTTCGAGGGAACGAGCGAATCGAAATGCTTCAGTGTGACGATCCTCGTACCAGACAGCATTCCCAGCGTAGCTTCCTTTCTGTCGATGACGATCAGACCGTAGTACTTCTTGTCGATCATCATGGCCTGAAGGGGATCGGTGAAGAACTGCGAATCGCATCTGTACAGGAATGCGGTGATCGACTCCGGGGGATCGATGACGAACTGGACCATCTTGGTCTGGTCTCCCGCACGGGGGACCTCTCCGCAGAAGATGACCATGCCGTTCGGCGGAGGTGACTTGTAGGTCTTCAGACGGGACATGATCGAATCGATCGCGCCCTGCACGTTCTTCATCGTGCTCTTCGACTTGATGTTCGAAGACTGGGAATATTCATCTCGAAGGTAAGCCATGACGTCGGAGATCTGCTTGGTCCCCGGAATGTATACCGAGATGAGCTCGGTACCGCGTCCCCTGTAGGAGACGATCTGCTGCATCGCTTTCTTGAAGTCGTACTTCGACCTCTCTGACGAAATGTTTTCAGCCATGACTATTCACCTGCGCGTGTGATTATGTGCGTGGAAAGCCACATAAATAATAAACGTATTGGTGGCAGCATGCAGAAAGCGGTGATATCGGTAGGGGGCTCAGTGCTCATACCGGGAGAGGACGACGCGAAGTACATCAGGGAGCTTGCGGACATGCTCAAAGAGGTGTCCAAGGAGGTCCAGATCGCGGTCGTCGTCGGAGGGGGCAAGATGTCCAGGTACTATTCCGCCACCGGCAAGGAGCTGGGCGGGACCGTGTATCAGCTGGACGAGCTCGGTATCGGCATCACCAGGGTCAACGCCAAGCTGCTGACCGTCGCTCTGGGGGACATCGCCAACAGCGAGATCCCGACCAAGGCCGAGGTATGTGCCAGCATGTCGAAACCCGGCAACATCGTGGTCATGGGCGGAACGGAACCCGGACACACCACCGATGCCGTCGCGGCGATGATCGCGAGATGCATGAAAGCGGACCGCGTCGTCAACGCCAGCAACGTCGACGCCGTCTATTCCGCCGATCCGAGGAAGGATCCGAACGCCAAGCGCTTCTCTAAGATGACCATTAAAGAGCTGAAGGAGGTCGTCGGCGACGAGCACGACGCCGGAATGTCGTACGTCTTCGACCCCATGGGAGTGGACATCGCCATGGAGAACCATATCGACCTGTTCATGGTCAACGGAAGGAACCTCGATGAACTGAGGAACGCCATCCTCGGAAAGGAAATCAAAGGGACCTTCGTGGATTCTCACTGAATCGGTTCGAGGTCCTTCGAACTCAGGATCTCGAATCCCAGAGAATCGATTAAGGCCTCGATCCTGTGCTGCTCCGATTTCTTGAACGCCTTCTTGTGGAGGTACACGCACTTCGTGCCGTTGGTGGCCTCAGAGGCCTTGCGGAGATAGCCCAGAATTGTATCGTCATCCATGCCGTCCAGCTGGTAGCCGGGGACCATGTGGCCTATGTCTATCTTGTACCCGAGCACCATCTCGGTGAACCTCGGTGCATAATGGCCTCCGCCCACACCTATGGCCTGGACGTGATCCTCGTCGCCGCTGACGTCCTCTATGACCTTCCCCAGGATCTCGGCGGCGTGCTCGTCGCCCCAGTGGGTCTCGTCGGAACCTATCTCGATGAAGTACGTCGGCGTATCCAGATAGGGGCCGTGATGGGTGACCTCGAACGACACCTTGTACAGATCGGTGTCGTTGTATCTGGAGATCAGCCTCAGCGCCTGCGACATCGATCTCGGTGACGACCTTACCAATGTACCGTCCCTCCCTCCGAAGTCGGCGGTCTTGTAGTTGCCTATCGGATGCACCGTAAGTGTCGGTATGCCGCTGGCTGCCTTGTGGCGGCTCATGAATACGACCTCGTCGGGAACGATCCCGAAATCCTTCGCCTTGGAATCGATGAGCTCCGATGTTATGTGCAGTCCCGCGATGTTCATGATGACATCGTCCCCTCTGCGTAGATACGAGTTCTCACCGTCGGAACCGATGTCCTCCCAGTCGCCGTTCCTCCTGAGGAAGGCGGACATGTTCACGGAAGGGATGTCCTGCGGACAGCAGATGAGCAGCCTTGACATAGTGCCAGTATCGGGGATTCCGTATATATCGGATACGATTGCGGTAGTTGAAAAACAAAGAGGGGCGGGACCGGATCACTCCGGCCCGCCCCGTTTATGGTTTCAGGCCTTCTTGTTCTTCATGATGAAGAACGCACCGGCTCCGCCTACCGCCGCGAAGACAACGACAACGATCAGGACTATCGCCCAGACGGGGAATCCTCCGCCATTGCTGCCCGACGGGACGTCATCGAACATGATGGCGTACTTGGAGAAGTGGTTGGTGGTGAACACCACCTTTCCGTCCTCGAACGTTGTGTCCATCTTCTCCTTCTTGTCGCCGTCGATGAAGTAGACGACCGGGACCTTTCCGCTGGGGACCTCGTTCGCGAAGGGTATGGTGACCTTCGCCGTTCCCGCATCGAACTTCGCTCCGTCGAGCGACACCTCGATGACCGCCTGCGCACCTTCGACGTCGAGACCTGTGGTCTTTACCTCCGCCTTCAGAGATACGGTGTTGCCTCCGATGGCGTTGACGGCGTTGCTGTCGAACGAGATGTTCATGGTACCGACCTTCACCTCAACGGTACCGCTGTTGGTCTTCGCGGTATTGAAGATCGTTGAGACGTTGGTGTCCTTTCCTTCATCGACCGTGTTGGTATAGACCTTCTTTCCGTCGACCTCCGACGGGGTGAACTCCGGCTCATCGGCCGGGATGTCCTTCCAGACCGCCTTGACCGTCACATCTGCGGCAACGGTGATGGTGTCACCGACCTTCTTCTCGGCGCCGGCGACGGACCAGCATTTGAACACCTTGCTGGCCGGAGCGGTGAACCCGCATTCGGGCAGGACGTAGCTTCCGTTCTTCCCGCACACGGCCGAGGACATGATTCCTTTTCCGCCGTCCCTGTCGAATTTGACGACACAGTCGCTGACGACGGTGATGTCCATCGCCGTCTGCAGGCCTTCGTATTTGACCGTGATGGGGCTAGCTCCTTCCTTATCGAACAGGTACTTGGTAATGTCCGGAATCTGCTGTGCGTTCAACCAGTATGTGGCAGCGAGCTTGTCTACAGTATCGGACGAACCGTCTGTGTATCTCAGGGTGATGTCGATGGCGCTGATGTCGATACGTCTGCCCAGGGATCCCATCGTCTGATAGGCCGCCGTCAGCGATTCGGGTGTCTTATCTGCCCATACGGCATAGAACGTCACGTCTCCGGTGACATCATACGATGCCCCGAGATCGTATTGGGTTCCGGCGGGACTGCCGAGTGCCCATTTGACTAGACACTGTCCGTCAGGAGCGATGAATCCCGTCGTTGACGGCAGAGTTGTGTTCCCGTATCTATCCGTCAGGGGGGCCATCATCCCTTTGCCTGTATTCTTATCGAACGAAACGGTGTATCCGATGACATGAATCATCATTGTGTCCGAGACCTCTTCGCTGATAACGGTGACAGCGACATCTCCGACGGACCATCCGACGTACGTATCGATGTTCATTATATCGGTCGTACCGATCTTATACTGGGCCTGATGATAATCCAACTGATCAGAGGACCCGTCATCATAGTGCAGGATCATGATCATCTTATCCGTATCGATCATATTGCCCAGTAAGACGTTACCGCCGGTATATTCCACATCCAGATTGGTTGCATCTTTCTTGACGTAGACCGCATAGACGGTTATGTCCTCTGTGATGTCCTCAATGATGTACCCGGTTTCCCTGTTGTTACCATCATATCTCCAATGATCGAATTTATATCCCGTGACCGCAGACAGACCCGAGTCCTCAAAGGCCATGATGGTCGTGCTTCCGTGATCCGGAACATAATAGGGTACGGGACTGCCTGCTCCGCCATCGCCTTCCGGCTGATATTGCACTATGTGCCATGACGTGACCCATGTCAGGGTGAATGCCTGACTCTCGACAAAGTCATTGGCACCAGGTCCGTAGTAAGCACGGATCTTGAATATTCTGGTTCTCTCGGTATCGCTGCTAATTTCGAAATATTCGGAGAGCGGCTCGGCGTAATCTGTATCGCCTTCTCTTACTACGTATCTTACAGCATCGAAGTCGACTTCCCATACCTCAGAGATTGTTTTCTGTTCTGGAGTTCCGTCGTATTTTCCGATTTTGTCGATGGGTTGTCTTGTGAACCCGTTGTCCTCCCAGACCGCATAGAAAGTCGTGTCACCGGACAGATTGTACTTCTCACCGACCGCGTACTGGGCATTGGAGGCACTGCCTGCCGCCCAAGCCTTGAAATGTTTTCCAGTTGGCGGGACGAAAGTACATGTCGGTAAGGAATACGCCCCACTACCAGTTTCAGCATCCGTCATCGTTCCCGATCCCCCGTTGTTGTTGAACGATACGTTGAGGGGAGGCACATGGAACACATACGATATCACGGCATACTGATCTTCGGACGAGACCACGGTTGCATTCTCGCCGTTGATGGTGGCAGTCATTCCTCCGAAGGTGTAATGACTGTCGTCCTGCCTTAGCATCACACGCAGGGTGTAATCCTGATTTGCCCCGAATACCGTATTCGGAGTCCATTCGTACGATGAGATGTCGAACCTGCCATCGCTCTCTGTCGGTACACCGGGCTGCTGGCCGAATGCGGGTGCTGTTACCGTGACGGCTACTCCGTCAATGATCTGCGTATCCCTTACGACCCTGAGGACCTTACATGGTTCGTCGTATATGTCTACGTCACTTATAGAGCAGGTGTATCCCGTCAGGGTGTTGCTCTTCACCTTCGACATGAACTCCGCATCATCGATGAAATGCGCGGTCGGATCGACATCGTAGACGTATGCGTTGTAGATGACGAACTCCTTGCACTTTATGAAATCCAGATTGTCCAGCACTATCAGCATGAATGCAGGAAGCTTGGTCCCGTTGTTCACGCTGTCGTAACGTTCCAATCCAACTTCAACGGTACCGTTGGTATTGACGATCATATGGTTCGTTTTGAGGATGGCCAGCAGACCATAATGATCGTTATCGCTATCCTCGAGTTCACTGAGGTTCATGCCGCTGAAGTCGAAGAATTCATCGTCCATGAAATCTTCCATGTCTACCACACCGTAGAGGGATGCGTTATCCTTCAGGGTCAGGGTTCCGGTTTCGATGTAGTAGCGTTGGTACAACTCCTCAAACCATGAACTGTCCCAATAATCAAAAGGATCTCCCGTTTTGACCGACAAGTTCCCAGAAATGGTCAGACTATTGTATCTCAGACAGCTCAATCTGGGTTTGAAATCCATAGAATATCTTTCGGTACTGGTCAATTCCAGATCGCTCATTCCGCTTACTCCGTCCAGTTGCAGATTGTCGCACAGAGCTACAATCTTGAGCGATCCGTTTTTGTCGTTTGAATGTACCAAGGTCAGATTGCCCCTCACATACAGTGTTCCTGAAGCTTCGTCATATTCCGCGATGACATCAGCACCATCCGTGTTGTCAGCGGATAATCTTTTCCCTAGTTCCACACTACTATCATAATGCACATATCTGCCGCCCTCGAAAGATTTCCACTCCGGTACGAACGAAATGTCCTTCCAATAACGGTATCCGACCTCCAGGTCCTTCGATTCTATCATTTCCGCGTCCGAATCATCGGCTGCCATCGATCCGACTATGCATACGGCCGCAATCATCAACGCCAAAATGCCGATTGCCAGAAGAAAATTTTTAACTAGTCTTATGTGAGGGGCAAGGTGTCCCCTCCCCTGATCATAACTGTCAGAGTCCATATGATTTGAACCCTCTTTTCCACTTATAATTATTCGGATTCCCCGAACGCTCTTTGTTTAGTCGCAGATATGGATACATACCAGAAGGAACACCCCGTAAATCGCCGGCAGACCCATCAGAATGCCCTTAAAACGAAAAACATCCTTCGACCCAATTTGGATACGTCGAAACGCTACGATGCCCGTAAACGGGCTCTAAACGGCGAATAAAACGAAGTCGAGCAAGCAGCCGGGACCAAAATGGAAGAGAATAGTGCAAGGGATGGGATTTGAACCCACGGACCACTAAGGACTAGCCCCTCAAGCTAGCGTCGTTGGCCATGCTTGACTACCCTTGCAGGTATCCAAGGCAATATGGCTGTAGTTTATAACCTTTGCCATTCAGCGCCGTGATGCCCGTATCCGCCTCGTCAAGTTGATAAATGAGAAGAACATGGACTGAAACGTCAGGAGATGGAGGGCGGCTGACGGTAGGACTAGATCCGGCCGAGGAAGTTCCCTCCTCCGAAGAGCAGATGGACTGGGGTAATCCAGTCGGGCGAGAGCCCGGGCAAGGGCCCAGAAACGACACAGCTGCGGTCAAAGGATGAACTGTCAGGCAGGGACGTTCCCGCAGATATGGTGAAACGGCGACTCCCCATCGGAGCAAGCCCAAACGGCCGGGATGAGTTGCTCAGGACCGGCGGGTAGGGTGCGTTAGTTGAATGCCGCCTGAAACAGAAGGGGGGCTACTCCCATCACCTGACACCCTTGATGATAATATGAGACTCGATCCGAACTGCCGTGCCGTCTGCTTCGATATGGACGGCACGCTGCTGGACACCAAGGTGGACTACCAGGGCATCTCCGACGCCGTGTTCCGTTCTCTGGAGGCGTCAGATTATCCGAAGTACATGATCGACCGTTCGAGACCGTACAAGGAGAACGTGGACAGGTGGTTCGCGTGGATGCACGGTCAGGGACGCGACGCGGAGGCGCTGCGCGTATCTGAGGACATGAACGGCGAGATCAGCAGGATCGAGATGGAGCATGTCGACGAAGCGGTACCCTTCCCCGGCGTGCCCGAGATGCTGAAGGCGCTCCGCGCGAAGGGATACAGGACCGGAGTCCTCACGAGAGGCAACCGCGCCTACGCCGAGGCCGCCCTGAGGATATCGGGCGTGTCCGGTCTGCTCGACGGATTGGTGACCCGCGACGACTATCCCGAGACCGAGGCGAAGCCCGCCCCCATCGCCATGGTGCACATGGCGGAGACCATCGGCGTGAGGCCGGAGGAGATCACCTACGTGGGCGACCACAGATATGACTGGCTATCATCCGTAGGAATTTCTGCGAAATTCGTAGCCGTGAAGTCTGGCACATACTCCGAGCAGGATTGGCTCGCACTCGACCCGGACATGGTGATCGTGGACACCGCGGCGGATATCATCAGGTTCATCTGAACCTTTTTTCAGAACTTCTCAGAAGGTAAAGGATTTGAGAAGGGCCCGAAGGCCCTAATGAGTTTACTGGGTTCCCTTTCCGTACTCGACGACACGGGACTTGTCCTTGGCCTCCTCGAGGTCGTCGTACTCGAACCTCTTGGCATTGGACACGAAGATGTTGTCCGCGGGCAGCATCTTCTTGACACCGACCATCAGCTTGGCGCCGATACCCATGAGGTTCTTGTCCAGGCTGATTCCGAACTTGGTCTTTCCGCAGACGAGGTGTCCGGGGTTGATGACGTCGTGGGGGTCCATGAAGGTCTTGATGTCCCTCATGAGGTTGGCCGCACCGGATCCGTGGATGACGTCCAGGTTGGATGCGAAGAAGACACCGAGTCCGAGCGAGCGTCCGCCGTACTTGAGTGCCTTGTCTCCCATGTAGAAGTTGTATGCGAATGCGGTCATGCCCAGCAGGGACTCGTCGTCCTTGAAGTAGTAGGGCATGAACATCGAGGTGTTGCGGTCAGCGACCATTCCGACGATTCCGCCTGCCTCCATCTTCATGACCTTGTAGCCCTCGTAGCACTCGTCCACGAACTTGGCCCAGTTCTCGTTGGTCACGACGACCTCAGCGGGGATGGATCCGACACCGACCTTACGGCACCTGTACTCGTAGCAGCGCTCCTCCCACTCGTGCTCGGCGATCTCGTAGGACACTTTCCTTCCTCCGGCCTCCTCGACGATCTTGTCGACGACGGACTCCTCGAGGTTGACGAACTCCTCGTCTCCCTGGAAGGTCACGAGGAACAGGTTGGCCACATCGGGTGCGTGGAGACCTGCCTTCCTCTGGTTCTCGAAGTGGAGGTAGTCGGACCATGCGATGTGCAGGGGCTTGATGCTGGGGTGCCTGACGATCTTGTCGATGGGTCCTGCCATGTCCCTGAGGTGGTCGAACTCGTAGGCGACGGGCTTGATGATTCCCTTGGGGTAGAGCCTGAGGGTGACCTCGGTGATGACTCCGAGCGTTCCCTCCGCACCGCAGAAGAGGTGGTTGAGGTTGTAACCGGACATGTTGTTGCATGTCTTGTCGAATCCGGTCTCGATGACGGATCCGTCGGAGAGGACGACCTCGAGGTTGAGGAGGCTGTCCCTTGCGTTGCCGTACTTGTATCCGCAGATTCCGACTCCGCCGGTGGAGATCCATGCGGCGACGGTGGCGGACGGGAAGCTGGAGGGGTAGGATCCGAGGATGTATCCCTCCTTCTCGCATGCTTCCATCGCGTTCTTCCAGGTGCATCCTCCCTGTACCTTGATGCACATGTTGACGGTATCGACCGCGATGACCTTGTTCATCTTGGAGGACATGTCGAGGAGGATCCCGCCTGCGGTGGGCATGGATCCGCCGAGTCCCCAGGTGGAACTTCCGCGGGGGGTGATGGCGACACCGGTCTCGTATGCGAGCTTGACGATGGCCGCGACCTCTTCGGTGGTCGAGGGTCTGACGATGACGTCGGGGATGTTCTTGAACGCGAGTCCTGCCTCCTTGGGGAGGGGTGCGAGATCGTGGCTGTAGAGGAGCCTGTCCATCTCGTTGGTGTTGACGTTCGCGGGGCCGACGATTTCCTGAAGCTTTGAGATCACATCAGGGGTTACTTTGCGTGATAGGTTGTCGCCTTTCATTCTTATGTCCTCCACTGGAGATACTTATGCGCGTGTATAATAATATAATATATTTAAAGTTTCGATATTGGCATCGGTCGTAAATACCTGTCAAAGATGCCTGTCCAGACCGCATGAGGATATCAGGCGCTCGGCGGAATCCCCCGGAGCGAGGAACAGGTGGGTGCGACAGCGGCAGACGGAGCACCCGAAACCGGGGTGGCCGGGGACCATCCCGTTCTCCTCCGCAAAATGTGCCAGCATGCATTCTTCGATGTATTCCGGATACGATTCCCAAGCCTCGACGCGGTCCGCAGCGATGGTCAGATTATCGATGTGCCAGCGTATCGTCTTCTCCTTGCGGAGATGCCTCGAGAGCCTCTGGTCCAAACCGCCCATGGCGCTGCCCACGTAGCAGTATCTTCCGGGATCGAAATGCAGGATGCCGAGGGAACCCACCTTCAGATCGGCAGGCGAAAAGAAATCGAGAAGGAGGACGTAGGTCCCCCTTCTCATGGTCTGGGTCATTCGCTCTTCTTGCGGTCGGCGTCCTCGATCTGCGAGGTCGTCCTGATCTTGATGAGCGTGCTGCTGTCCGCCAGCTTGGACTCGGAGATGTCTGCGATCTCTGACAGCCTGCGTCCGTAGACCATCAGGTTGTCGAAGTAGTCCTTGTGCTCCTTGTACGGGATCTTGACCCTCAGTCCGTCCAGGTGGAGGACGATGGGTGCGGGACGGAGGCACATGTCTATGGGCTCGTACGTCTCCAGCAGCTGCTTGAGCTCGGCGGGGTGGATGAACAGCGGATCCTCCTCCAGGAGCCTCTTCCTCTCGGCTATGACCCCATTCACCGTCTGGGAGATCTCGGCCAGCTTGGCCCTCTCCTCGGCGGACTTCATCCTCTCGCATTTCCTTCCGACGCCGGCGACGATCGCCTGACAGCAGTCGTCCATGCCGTCGGGCATCGGACCGGACACCAGGATCACGGGGGCGTCGATGTCCTCGATGAGGAACCTCTTGGTCTCCACGCAGGGCTTGAAGTTGCCCAGCATGAATATCACGGCGTCGTACTCGTCCAGGACCTCGATCTCCCTCTTGGAGATCTGGGAGGTGTTCTTCCCCCTTCCCCTGGCCAGTCCCATGACGACCGAGATGGATCCGCCCTCCCTCAATACTTCAGCTATGTCGCAGATGGGGTGGGGCATGTGGTGCCTTCCCAGCGTGCATCCCACGACGGCTATCTCCGTACCCGCCAGCGGGACGCTCCTGAGGTCCCCTCCGATCTCCTTGGATATGCTCTCGAGGACCCCGTGGTCCTCCTCTGGGATCGACATGGTGACGGTGAGCATCTGCGCGCTGCGCAGCTGGTGCAATACGGTCCCTCCCACGTCCTCGATGGCCTCGAACAGCTCGGCGGAGCGGTACACCCCTCCGTCGTACTTCACGACCTCAAACATCCTTGCGCCTCCTTGCTTCCTCGACCATACGGTCGTGCATCGTCCTCGCTTCCTCCAGGAACTCCGGCTTCATGGTCTCCTCCGTCGCGACGACGGTGACGACCCTGTCATCTATGAGCGTCTCCCTGTTCCTGATGCCTTCGGGCTGCGCCCTCCAGACGGCTGCGAGGATCTCCTTTATCGCGGCCTCCCCGGACGAGATCGGAATGGACTCTATCTCTTCGGCCTTCCCTCCGTGGACGATCAGGTCGAACCTGGTCTGCTGCTCCACCATGGACCTGCCGTAGCGCTTCCACAGCTGTGCCAGCACATCGGGTGCGTAACGCTCCTCGGATATGGACATGTGGAGGTCCTCGCGCTCCTGCCTCAGGGACGCCACGTTGGATATGGTCTTCCCTCCGGGCACGTTCCTCAGGACGACCGAGAAGATGAACAGCGGGACCTCGGGCTTGAGGACCAGCTTGGCACCCTCGATCATGAAGGTCTTACCGATGTCGCCGATGATCCCCTCGAAGAGCGCCTTGTACGCGGCGTCCCCGTAGGGGTCGGTGCCGACTACCTCTACTTCCATAAGACGACCTCACAGGAATCCTGAGCTCAGCAGTGCGCCTCCGACCGCGCCGATGAACTGTGAGTTCTCGGGCACGATGGGTTTCTCTCCGAGGACCTCCCCGACCTGGGTGACAAGTCCCGAGATGAGCGACGTGCCTCCCACCTGGATGATCGGGTGCCTGACGTCGATCTCCTGGAGCTGCTGCTCGTAGACCTGCTCCGCGACCGAGTGGCATGCCGCTGCCGCGACATCCTCGAAGCTCTTTCCGTCCCCGAGGGTGGTGACCAGGTCCTGGATACCGAAGACCGAGCAGTAGGAGTTCATCTTGGCGTTCCTCCAGTTGCCCTTGTCCGCCAGCGCACCGAGCTCGGTGACGTCGATCTTCAGCCTCTTCGAGGTCATCTCGAGGAAACGTCCGGACGCTCCGGCGCAGACCCCTCCCATGGTGAAGTTGTCCGGGATACCGTCGCGGACGGTGATGGCCTTGTTGTCCATACCTCCGATATCGATAATGGTTGCCTCTCCCCTCTGCTTGTCGGCGAGCCAGACCGCTCCCTTGGAGTTGACGGTGAGCTCCTCCTGGACCAGCTTGCACTTGTCAGAGAAGTGCTGCCCGAGGGTGAAACGCCCGTATCCGGTGGTACCGATGGCCTCGATGTCCTTGTACTCGTAACCCGCCTGTGCCAGCGCCTCGTTGAGCACCTGCGTGGCGGACTCCACGACGTTGTGCGACGGCGTCCACGACTTCCCGATGATCTTGTTGTTGAGCATGACCACGGCCTTGGTCGTCGACGATCCGGAATCCAGTCCGACGGTGAGTCCGGACTGCCTCTCCCTCGCGAGGAGCTCCTTCCTCGTGACTATCGTCACCAGGGCCTCCATCCTCGTCAGGAGCTGGGAGGCCTTCAGCCTCTCGGTGAACGAGTAGGTGACCACGGGCAGGTTGGTGTTCTCCTGTATGAACCTCCTGACCTCGTTCCTCACGAGGGCCGCCTCGGCGCACCTGAAGCAGGTGGTGATGAACACGGCGTCGGCATCGTAGTTCCCGTCGGCCAGCTGGACCGCCCTTGCGATCATCAGCTTGAGCTGGGCGGACCTGGGCCTGAATCCGAACCTCTCCACCGCGAGCTCCACGTCCGCCGCGGAGACGTCAGGGTAGACGACCTTCGCACCTACGCTGCGTGCCGCCTTCTCGATCTCGTACTGTACGCTGCTGTATTCCGTACCGCATGAAAGCTGTGCGATCTTGATCACTGAAGTCCCTCCAGGAATTCCTTGACCTTCTGGACGAAGACCTTTCCCTCGTCCTCGTCCTCGGGGTATTTGAGTTTGAGCGCGGGCTTGCCGCTCCTCTTGATCAGGTATTTCACCATGAGCTCTGAACGCTCGCATCCGACGCATCCGAACTCGAAGGGGGCGTCCTCGACCACTATGGCCGCATCGGCCGCCTCGATCATAGGTCCCCAGATGGAGAGCCTTCCCCTCACACCGGAGGGGACCTCGATCCCCGCGTACTTGAGTCCCTTGACGACGTCGTCCAGAGTGACGTTCATCGGGGGCATGTCGATCTCCAGGTTGTCAACCCTCTCCTGCAGAGCCGCCATCGTGCTGAGCGGCTCGTGTCCGAACCTTTCCACCAAATCGAACAGTATGAGACTGTTCGGCGGATCGATGAATACCTTCATCATTTCACCTCGCAAATTTCCTTGAATCTGATCGCCGGGAGCTTCTTCTTCCCGGGCTTCTCCTCTGTCTTCTCGCCGTTGTCCGCGGCGTCCAATCCTGCCTTTATGAGGGGCAGCGCCTCCCACTCCGACTCCAGCTGCGCGAAGCCGGGCCTGGTACCGTGCTGGGCGCGGCACCTGACCGGGTCGCCGGCCTTGTATGCGCGCCTCTTGGAGAACACGGCGTTGTGGTCGATCTCCCTGGCGAATGCCGTCACCTCCCTGACGACTTCCCTCTCTCCCTCGATGAGGCAGCCGTAGCAGGTCTCCTTGATCTTGACGTCCTTGCCGGTGGCGTGGATCTCGCGCGCCAGCACGTCGGGCGTAAGCCTGGAGGTGGGGCAGATCATCAAAAGTCTGGTCTCCCTCATAGTTTCCTCTCCGTTATGTATACGGTCTTGCCGTCCTCCAGCGAATCCGTGAACTTGTCGAGGTCGCCGGCGAACTTGCCGAATATGTTGGTACCGTAGGGCTCCTCACCCGTGGGTCCGAATTCCTTGCTGGCCTCCACCCTGATCCCTATGAGTCCGTGGTGGTCGCAGGCCTGGTTGGTAAGTCCCAGGTCCCCGCGCTTGCATCTCTTGAACGGCTCCCCGGGGTAGAGGGACTTGCCCTTGTCGTAATCCCCCTCGAAGGTGGCCATGGTCATGCCGGGGAACCAGAAGTGGACCCTGAGCGTTCCCACGGACTTGTGGCTGAGCCCGGTCACCTTCCTGAAGTAGTGGACGTCCTGTTCGAAGGTATCGTCCAGCTGGACCCTGTAGATGTCCTCCTTCTTCACTCCGAACAGCTGCACCTTGCCGTCCCTGATGGCCGTGACGGTCATCTCCGGGATCTGCTCCGCGACTATGGCGGAGTCGCCGGAATCGCCGGTGCGCTCCACCTTGATGCCGGCCTCGGAGAGCATCCTCTCTCCCTCGGCCATGGTCATACCGACGGCCAGCCTCCTCGGCGGGTCGGTAACGACGGTGATCCTGTCGTTCTCCCTCACGGAGGCGATGATGGACCTTCCGACCTCCACGTCGCCGACGTGGTTGAAGGACTCTCCCATCTGCCTCCTCTCCTTGTAGAAGAACATGCGTCCCGTCCCCACGCCAGTGCTGCGGACGTACACGGAGCCGACCTCCCTGACGCCTTTTGTCTCGGATGCGATCTTGATGTCCATGTCGTCGTCCGACGCAACGTAGCTGCCCGAGACGTGGGTGGCGGTGATGTATCCCCTCTGGGTGAGCACCATCATGTGCTCCGCGGACTCGGGCGCGTCCATGTCCAGCTTTATCTTGATGTACGACTCCACCTTGTTGCCCTCGTCCAGCCTGAACTCCAGGTCGGTGGTGAGCTCGTAGTTCTCGGTGAACGTCTCCGACACCACGGGCTCGATCGACAGGATCTCGTCGGTCTCAACCAGCGAATCTATGACATGCCTTCCGCGGGTGACCCTCCCGACTATGGCGGAACCCGCACCGTATCCCCACTTGTGGTTGTCCTTGGCCACCATCAGGTAGGTGGTGGAGTTGTCGAACCCTCCCAGCGAGAAGAAGCAGTCGTACCTCTGGTACATGTACTCCCCGCGGTCGACCTTCAGGTCGGTGGGGAAGGCTCCGAAGGCGGTGATGTTGTGGGTGGACCATCTGGCGGTGCATCCCTTGATGGAGGGCATGCTGGCCTTCCAGACCCTGGCGTACTCCGAACCGTTCAGGTGTATGCAGAACGATCCCTTGTTGGTCATGACCTCGAAGTCGTCCGACTCCACCCTGAGCGACTCGGTGCTCTTGTGGATCGCCACGACCGTCCCGGGGACGTACTGCTCGCCCTTCAGGGCATCCTTGAGGAGGGCGCCGTCCTTGAGCTTCCTCTCCTTCCCGTTCACGATGACCTTCATTGTCCGGCCCTCCTGTCGGGCAGCATGCTCTGTACCTTGGACACGATCTCGTCGAGCTTGTCCTGGGGGCACGGCACGCCTCTGATGACTCCGGTGACGATCTCCTGGATCGATCCCTTGGTGTTGATGTTCTCGTCGTCGGGCATGATGTACTTGGTCTTCACGCCGATGGCGGCGAAGTCCTCGTAGTCGATGGGGCACTGGGCGACCACTATCGCGGGGATGTTGACGTTCCTGAGCACCAGCCTGGCCTTCCAGATGATGTGGCCCCTGACGTTTCCCAGGTGGATGAGGGCCACCTTGAACTGCTGGATCCTCTCGACCTCGATGGGCTCCAGTCCCATGCACTGGCCGTGGATGACGTCGGGTGCGTCGGCGGGCACCCCGGCACCGGCGTTGAGGACGAGGACGGACGTATCGATGCCCTCCTCCCTCAGCGCGTAGGTGATCTCGCAGACGGGTTTGGTGATGTGCCTGCGTCCGGGTCCCATGGCGATGGCCACGACGTCCCTTCCGCTCTCAGAGATAGTTGCCCTCTGGGCAAGGCCTCCGCCCTGACCCATTCCCATCGATTCCCTGCACTCGACGAAACTGATGTGCCTTCCGATTCTCTGCTTCATAACTCACCGCCAGACTCGATGATCTCCTTCTCGAGGTCCCTGAGCGCCTCGACCTGGGGCTCTGCGGCTCCGATGGATGTGATCTTTCCGTCCTTCATGAGCGCTACGCGGTCGCAGCAGTTGAGGATGAAGTCCATGTCGTGGCTGACGACGATGAACGTCTCGTTGAGGTCCGCCCTCGCCTTGTTGACCGCCTTGGCGACGGCGAGCTTGGTGATGGGGTCCATGGTTCCCGTGGGCTCGTCGAGGATGACGATCTTGGGCTCCTTGATGAGGACGAGCGCGAACGCCACCCTCTGGACCTCTCCCACGGAAAGGTCTCCCGGAAGGGCGTTGAGGATCTTCTCGACCTGGTCCCTGGGGAAGCCGACGTTGAGCAGCGACTGGATGGCCTTGACCTTGGCGAGCTCCGCGGGCATCTTCAGACCGATGCACGAGGTGAGGTTCTGGAGGATGGTCTCCGAGGGATACAGCGCGTACTCCTGGTGGAGCACACCGATGTAGGGTGTGGCCCTTCCCCTTCCGCCCTCTCCGGCGTCGCTCATGTTGACCCACGTGTCACCGATCTTGATCTCGACCTTTCCGCTGGTGGCGGGCGCCATACCTGCGATCATACGGGACGTGGTGGTCTTCCCGGCTCCGGAGAATCCGGCCAGGGCGAAGATCTCTCCCTCCCTTATCTCGAGGTTGATCCCGTCTACGGCCTTGACGACTCCCCTGACGACGGAGAAGTAGTGCTTCTTGGCGTCCTCGAGCCTGCTGACCGGCTCTCCGAGGCTGTGGGCCTCGCCCCTCTCGAACTTGT